>ERZ857998.15-NODE-15-length-245154-cov-9.818420_pt1 | contig 245154 bp, 224 predicted proteins | sample MGYA00519954_ERZ857998 | MGnify/ENA primary metagenome ERZ857998 (study PRJEB31778, sample SAMEA3449424) | human gut metagenome | biome: human gut; feature: human-associated habitat; material: faeces | place: United Kingdom | collected 2010/2012 ...
CATATGGAAGACGACATGAGGCAGGGGCTCACAATGTTCTGCTCATATCGTCTTCTTCTCCCGAATTTCTCTTTGCGTTTCTGCCCATATTCATGGCACTGTATTTCCTGTGCCCGGGACGCAAGACAAAGAACGTCTGGCTTCTTATCGCGTCGCTGTTCTTCTACGCATGGGGCGAGCCCGTCTATGTCGTGCTCATGATCGTTTCGATCGTGGTCAACTGGGTGCTGGCCCTCGCGCTCGACAGAGAAGCCAGAAATCCTACGAGGCAAGGGCCTGGCGATTCTTCTAATCTTTTCGATTCTCCGGGCGTCGCTGTCCGGAGAAGGGCGATTCTCATTGTTGCCGTCATGTTCAACCTGCTCGTCATCGGCTTTTTCAAGTATGAAAGCTTCCTCGCTGGTATCGTCAATAACGCGCTTTCCACGATGCTCGCACCTGACCTCAACCTCCCGCTCCCCATTGGCATCTCCTTTTACACCCTGCAGGCGCTTTCCTACGTCATCGACGTTTACCGAAGGGAGGTTCCCGCACAGAGAAACGTACTGTTTCTCGGCATGTACATCTCGTGTTTCCCACAACTCATCGCCGGCCCCATCGTCCGCTATCAGACCATCGCCCATCAGATAACGACCCGCAAGGAGAACTTAGCCGACTTTTCGAGTGGACTTCGCCTCTTCATAATCGGACTCGCCAAGAAGGCGCTGCTTGCCAACACGATGGCAATACTTGCCGACCTCATGCTCGCACAGGGTGGCTCGAATATTGGCGCTGTGGGCGCTTGGGCCGGCATCATCGCCTACACCTTCCAAATCTACTTCGACTTTTCGGGATATTCGGACATGGCCATAGGCCTTGGCCGCATGATGGGATTCAAGTATCTCCGCAACTTCAACTACCCCTACATCTCTAGATCGATTACGGAGTTCTGGAGACGCTGGCATATATCCCTATCATCGTTCTTCCGCGATTATCTCTACATCCCATTGGGCGGAAGTCGCGTGACGAAGCCGCGTTGGGTATTTAATATCGCGGTGGTCTGGGCGGTAACTGGCCTTTGGCATGGCGCGGCATGGAACTTCGTGCTCTGGGGTGTCTACTACGGCGCGCTTCTCATTTGCGAGAAACTCTTTCTGGGAAAGCTGATCGAAAAGCTGCCGCGCATACTGCAGCATGTCTACATGCTTGCCGTTGTCATTTTCGGGTGGACGTTTTTCTGGATTCCGGATGTCGGGCAGCTCGTCTTGTGGTGGCAGGCGATGCTTGGAAGCTTCGGCGCGTGCGGCACGCAGACTTTCTGGCAGCTTACAGCTTGGGAATACTGGCCTGTCTTCCTCATTTGCGCTGTTGCGTCCGTGCCGATTTGTCCCTATGTCAAAGCGCGTTTCGAGGCATGGGTCGAGGGAAGGAAGCTTGAGGACTTCTCGAAGACGGGCATCGTGAACACGCGTTGCATAAAGGCCGACTCGCTGTGCATGCTGGAGGCGACGCCTATCAACAGGCAAAGACATACCGCAATGCTCGTCTTTTCTATAGCGGTCGACCTCTGCCTGCTGGCCCTGCTTGTCTTGTCGATTCTGTCCATCGTCTCGGGGTCCTACAATCCATTTATCTATTTCCAGTTCTAGGAGCATGTCATGTCGAAAGCGCAGAAGGTAGCGAACATCGCATTCGTGGCCGTCATCTCAGCGATGCTGTTCAGCGTTATCGGCTACGAAGTAATTCAACATGTGATTCCTGGCTTTAACGCGCCTCAGGAATCTTATCTCGAGGGACGCAAATACCAACACTTCCAAAAGCCGACGGTTCAGGCTTTTGCGAATGGCGACTTCCAGGCGTCCTTCTCGAAATCAATCGCGGATGACATCCCTTTAAGGGACAAGGTCATCGCCTTGAATGCTGCGGCACAGCGAGGCATCATCGAGATAGCAAACGCGCCCTTCAGCTTTGAGGCGTACCCGACTTTCTTTGGTGCACGGTACGTGAGCATTCCTGCCATGGGCAGGATCTCGGCAACGCCTTCGGTGCAGAACGCTGAGCTTGCGGCCTCTATCGACGAGGCGGCGTCTTTGTGGAGTGCCTTCATCGAAAAGTATCCCGATACACGATGGTTTGTCTTCATGCCTGACTGGCCATCTATATCTCTCGTTAACCCCGTACACGATCTGATCGCGAATCCCGTTGATAGAACATACTGGGAAGACAGGTTTTTCTCGCAGCTCCCTGAATCGTGCGCGTATGTCGATGGCGCCTATGAAGATTCTGGCGACTGGGAATTGGCCTTCTTCAAAACGGATCATCATTGGCAAATCCAGGGGGCTTTTGCAGCCTACCGAAAGATTGCCAAGTCGCTTGGCGTTACCCCTATTGGGCCCGTGGAATTTTATGAAACGGATTCTGGCCAGTTTTATGGGGCGTATGCCCGATCGGGGCTATGCTTCCCTGACGGAGGCGATGTCGTTTGGGACATAGCCTACGACCCAAGCCCCCTCGTAGTGCATATCAATGGGAAGGCTGTTGACCCAGCCTCCCTTGACGAGGGCTTCCATGATTCTGGCACGCTATACAGAGCTCAATCGGAGTTTCAGAATGTATATGCAGAATGGTTTCATTCCGACCATGGGCTTATCGAAATTGAAAACGAAAGCGCTGAAACCGACAAGACGCTCTTAATCATCGGAGAATCCTTTACAAATAACGTCGAGCGTCTTTTTGCAGAGAGCTACCGCAAAGTTTACGTAGTCGATCCGCGTTTGTTCGAGGGCAATATCAGCCAACTGATGGTAGCTGCTAGTCCTGATGATGCACTCGTGATCTTGAGCGGAACTTGGAGCAGCGAAGACGTGCTAAAGTGCATAAAAAAGTAGGTGTCTTGCCTTCGTCGGCAGTGCCCCAGACGCTAGTGTAGTTATTCAGATCTCCACCTCGCTCTAGACCATCTCTCAAGCCGCCTTTCTGCCAATCGGGTTGCCCGCCATCGCCAGCCCATGACTTGCCTAGCACGCTCGAATGCTGGCGGTGGTCGCGCTCCCCCTCGTCGCCGTGACGCCCGTGACGGAGCACCCCATCCAATGTGCACGATAGACGCCGACGGCGTGCGGCATGCGCTGCTTCCGGGCGTCAACGGTACCGTGAGGCGCCAGGACATGCCGCCGGTCTACCGGGCGAACGTCGCGATCTACGTCAACGACGCGGGCGAGATCGACCTCGACACGAGCTTCAACGACAACGAGGTCGGGTTCGTCATGTCGGCCGGGCGCTCCGTCGACATCGACGACCTGGAGGACTTCGACCACGCAGAGCGGGCGCTGCAGGCGGGGTACGGGGAGAGGGGTGAAGCTCCGATAGCCTCCGGAGGCGTAGAGCACGGGGCACGATGCGCGTCTAGTTCACAGACCCACCCTCAGTTCGAGAATCGTCTCGTCCTTGTCCGTGACCACGTAGGGGGCGACGTTGCCCTCGATGTACTTCATGAGCACCTTGTTCGACGGGTGGTCACGGCCAAAGCCCGCGGGGATGACGGACAGGAAGCCCTCCGAGACGAATTCGTCCCTGTGAAGTTGCGGTGAGAGCCATGGTGAGGGACTTGCAGGCATCCCAGCCCGTCGAGCGATGACCAATTGGCCTTGGCCCTAAGGTGGCCGTCTAGGCTATTCCAGTTTTCGTCCTCTTTGGCTTCGTAATCGCCTAGGTACAGGCACGGGGCCTTGAGTTCGCGGTTCGCGATCCTCTCGCGGTACCAGCTTGTGCCGGCCGCACAGGGCTCCGCGCGCTGGCGCAGGTCGGTGCGGGGCGAATGGGAATACACGGCCATGGAGTAGAGGTTGAGCTGGCCGCCGGTCACCTTCTTGTAGACGTCCTTGATGTCCTTGTGGCCGCGCCTCTCAACGTAGTTGACGATGTCGGTATCTGACTCGATGCCGAGTTCCGCCAAGCCCTGCTTGAGCTTGTCGGATTTCTCCGCGTAGCGAATGGTGAAGGGAGCGTATCGCCAGCATTTGCCTGGGCCGCCGGCTTTAAGGGTGATCTCGCCCTTGATGACCCGGTTCTGCTGTGCCTCCTGCGTCTTCGGCATTCCGCTTACGCGGAAGGGACGCTCGCCGGCGTTTTCGGTAGGCGCTATGTTCCTGCTGGCGCGTTCGACCGGCGGCTCGACGAAGCTTGCTTCCGTGCCCTCGTTGTATCTTCTCACGGTTCCCACCGGGTCGAGGATGAGCTTGTCGACAAAGTCGCCTGAATCAAAATCGGGGATGACGTTTGGCTGGGGCTTGCGGAGTTGGCGCCCGAGCCACAGGAGGTACCTGTCCTCTTCGCTCATGAGGGGCATGATGACGCGTCGTACATCGAATTTCTCGAGCAGCGCCGGCAGGCCGTTGACGTGGTCTTCGTGGAAGTGCGAGACGAAGACGTAATCGATGACGTCGATGCCGTCGATGCCGTTTCGGTCCGCGAGTTCGTCGACGCGGCGTTTGATTACCCTTTTCGAAGCCGACCCGCAGTCGTACACGACCGCATGCCTGTTCTCGAAGCGCTCAAGGCAAAATATGCCGTTTCCGACGGGAAAGAACGTCCTGGTCATGATGCGTGTCATGTGCGGCTCCTGGGGGGGGTGAGGGCGGGCGTATAGGAAAACGACTTAGCAATTTGACTACGGGATCTCTTCATCGAACAGGGCACATGTTCCGGGAAACGCATTTCTCTCATTATTATTTGTTTAAGAAAAATAACAGGAGTCTTTCTTTTTTTCGGAAGCAGTTGGTTTTTATCCTATACTTACCACACCTTATGCAAGCGGCATAAGGGCGGTCGTTTGTGCTGTGAAGGCACGGCGGGTGCTGAATTCCGCACTTGTCGACGACAAGAGCAGAATTCGCTCCCAATGGACTTTGCAGGACATCTCGACAACTCCTTCCATTATAGCGAGGGATGTTTATAAGGCCGATTGGTCGGCGAGATTTCACGAGGCGAATACGTTCGTGAAATTGTTCAGTCTCAGCTCGGAGTTTAGTGATCTCGCCCGCGTTTTCTCCGAGCTTGTGGCCTTAACGGAGGCCTATGCAAATCGATAAGAAAATAAAGTGGGCCAACTGCTGTAATAAAGAAATCGTCTGCATTCATTGTTCCAATTTTGAATCCTGCAAAAAATGGCTTGCGTATGTAGACAAGCATTGCAATCGAAAGGGATACGCGCATTTTGATGCGAGGACGTCACTTGCAGACGACAAAACACGGGAAAGAGTTTTGGATGCTCAATGGGTTGCTCGCCACGGTTTCTGGCCCCTGATTCATACGCCATTGAAATGGGATAAATACGTGAAGAGCGATGGGTCCCAAAAGCCGACGAAAAAGAATAAAGTCAGAGATGTTCGATACCCTGCCCATATTGATAGGTGCGTTTTCCAGCGGTATGCTTTCCTTGTCAATGAACTTTATGACGAGGCGGTTCTTGGGACTGATGTTGACAAATGCGCAATAGCATATAGAGCGGGCAAGGGCCTCAGTACTATTGATTACGCGAAAAGCGTATTCGATTTCATTTCTCAGCATGATGATTGCATAATACTGGTTACTGATTTCAAGGATTTCTTTGAGAACATTGATCACAATTTCTTGAAATCATCCCTCTGTAGGCTCTTGCGACGTGATGTGCTCCCTGCCGATTTCTACGCTGTCTTTAAAAACTCGACAGCATATTCATATTGGGATTGGGAAAGTCTGCTGAAGATAAATCACCTCGAACACTGTAGAGCTGCTCGAAAAACCCTGAACTCAAAAGAAGTTGTTCTTACGAGAGAAGAGTTTCTCCAAAACAAAAAAGTATGTCTGCAGAGGAATCAGAGTGGAAAAGGCATCCCACAGGGCTCACCTCTAAGCGCCGTGCTCTCCAATGTTTATCTTTCCGAGTTTGATGCCAAGGTTTCTAAAAAAGTTTCTAGCGTCGGTGGACTTTATTATCGATATTGCGATGACGCAATTGTCGTACTGCCGACAAAGGCTAAAGGCCTAGAGAAGACGATGGCGATAATCGAGGATGTTGTCAACGCATTTGGTAGTTATCCGGGAGTAGAGGTTCAGCGAGAGAAAACAGATTTTCTGCGCTATGAGCATATCGATGGGTTTGGGGGCATTAGCAAGATCGATGAATCGGGTAGGTCCAAAGAAAGGGCAAAGCTGAATTACCTGGGGTTCACTTTCGATGGGAACGAGATACGGATACGTGAGAAAACCATCGGCAAGTACTATTACAGGATGCGCAGCAAAGCAAAGTCAGCGGCGAAGCAAAAGCACGGTACTGAGCGACTGTATGGGTGCTATTCCGAGAAATCAGTGGATATCACGGGAAAGCCGAGCCTCATCGACTATGTAAGGCGTGCGCACGCCACGATTGATATGAATGATCCAGCAAGCCTTAGCGTTGCAAATCACAATATGGAAAAGATCGCTAAGGCGCGTAACGAGTTTTCGCGCGATGAGTAGATGACTTAAGAGTGGCCTATTATCCGGTATTTTTTGAAACTCAGGGTCTTTCTAGACGATGGTTATACCGGAGGTGCGGTTGATGTGCGGTCCACCACCCGGAGCTCCTGTCATCGGGATTTGCTTGAACTAAGCGGTGATGGAATTTCGAAAACCTCGTAAAGTGCCATTCGAACTGCTCTCGCGATGAGATGTTGATCTTGTACAACGCAGTCTAAACTTCAGGGTTTTCCGCCTATAGTTGTTACCGGCGATTATCCATAGGTGACTAACGAAGGACTGCGTGAACTATGAATACTCAAGTAGCGATCAAAAGGCCAAAGAATTTCTTGCTGTACATTTTTAAATTGCCTCGACATGCAGATCGTGAAGTTGACTGGATGCGAAAGGAAAAGATTAGCGTCATAAGTACGCTGGTGGTAACAATCTCTGCTGCGCTCATGACAGCTGGCATTAGCTTATTTATATATCACTCACAGACTGATGTTAGCTTGGAAGGAAAGTTGCATGCGCTCAACTACGCGCAGATGCATGAAGGCGAATTAGTACCTGGTGGGAATCAGCTCGTGTTCACTTCCACGATCGTAAATACAGGTCAAGCGAATGCGTTTATAGGAAGAATATTTCTCGTCGATAAGGATGACATTGAATATGAACTGGTAAACGCAAGACTTGATGCCTCGGATGAAAGCAGCTCGATTACTTCTTCTTCTGAGTATTATCACTATGGATATAAGCTGGAGGCAGGGCAAGGGGCTGAGTTCAAGTTGACCTTTATTGATTCTGATAAAGAGCGGTTTGTTGAGAAGGAATATAAGGGGTGTTATGTCGAGTGTGTCAAAGGTAAAGAGGACATATTTCCTCTGGAGTCCTTTCAAGTTGCTGCAACTTCAGATTCTGTCACGAACAGCTTTTCAGTTGCTTCTTCATTGAGCGCTTCTGAATAGGCAAAGACGAATCGCATAGGCAATCGGATTTTAGAAATCATTTCGTTTTATGAGAAAGACTTGATTGCTGTTGGCTATATCTATGTGTGCTTTGCGCGGAACGAGGTCTCGCTCGTCGCTGTGACGTTCGTGACGGAGCATCCCATCCACGTGTGCACGATAGACGCCGACGGCGTTCGCCACGCGCTGCTCCCGGGCGTCAACGGTACCGTGAGGCGCCAGGACATGCCGCCGGTCTACCGGGCGAACGGTGCGATCTACATCAACGACGCGGACGAGATCGGCCTCGACACGAGCTTCAACGACAACGAGGTCGGGTTCGTCATGTCGGCGGAGCATTCCGTCGACGTCGATGACCTGGAGGACTTCGCCCGCGCAGAGCGGGCGCTGGAGGGCGAGGAATAGACGAAACCAAAGCTGAGATCATAAAAGTGTCACATTCAACCGTTACAATTTTGTCGTGCGCCTAGAAACACTCGAAACGGCACGATAATATATTCGTCTACGGCAAATGCGTGATTGGTTTATAGGAAGGGAGTCATCATGAAGTCTGTAGATATCGCGAACCTCTTCATTTTGCGTCATGGTGACAAACTACATCTCACAAACCTAAGCCTAAACAAGCTCGTATACTATGCGCAGGTTGAGGCGCTCAAGGCGAATCCTCAGGCACCTCTTTTCGCTGATGATATCGAGGCGTGGGATTATGGTCCTGTCGAGCCTGCGGTATATCATGCGTTTAAAGGTTATGGCGATGCCCAAATAACGGCTCCGTGCTCTGCGCTTCTAAATGAGAATGAGGATCTGGGTTTTGCCATCGGCTTTGTGGACCTTGTCGCCGAGAACTACGGGTCGCTTTCCGCATTCGACTTGGTGAATCTTTCCCATCGGCCCGGCGGCGCATGGAAGATGAAATATACGGGTGCTCGTGGAGTTCCCATTACCGTGGAAGACATCCTGAGCTCTTCTGACTATCGGGAATCACCTGATTCGTCGACGACTTTCGAAGCCGCGCTGCAAAATGTTCAGGACACGTGGCCCAATGCGCTCCGGATGCTCGAGACGTCGTAATGAGCGGAAGCAAGAACGAGGCTCCGCCGCCATTCTGTCTCGATGGAGCTGAATGTGAACTTGCGAAAACGATAGTTGCCACTCAGGAAAAGCTGGTTTCGAAAAAGGGCTATCGACCGTTGCAGACGGCCGAAGAGAAGGAGGAGATTACTGAAAGGGTTATTTCGGCAGTCTCCTCTTCCTTCTCCACTTTCTTTGGCTCTACCCCGCGTGACCGATATGTAGACATATTTGATCAAGTTGCCAGTTTTGCTGAAAAGCTTTCCAAAGACCATATTTTCCCCGATGCTAATAAACGCACGACTGTTGTAGTCTCACTGGCTTTTATCGTGGTTTCAGGTGTGCATCTTGATATTCCAGATGAAGATGATCCCGAAGACAATGAGGTGTATCTCTGGATTCAGGATGTCGTTACCGGGGATAGATCCGTCGAGGAGCTCGCGCAGTTTCTGAGGGAGAAAGCGCGCTGGTAGTCATCGAGCTGGCTTCTTGATAATGGGTGATACGAACCGAGCTAATATCCGGCTGGATTGACTTCGCTCAACGCGGAAAGCGATGGTTGTCATGCAAGCTTCTCTGGATTCTGCAGATAATACGCTTCGTGAATTGCGTAATGTGTATTTGGCATCACGCCCTCTCTCACCCCACGCTCATGCCCATGTAGAACCTATCCGGTTCCAGCGCGTACAGCTCGTTGAAGAACTCCCTGCGCGTCGTGTTCCCGCCCTCCAGGTTCGTAATCCACGCATGGGGGAGGCTCGCGCAGGAGCGCGTGTCCGTATCGAACTCGTCCGGCATCACCAGATGCGCGATCTCTCGCAGGCTCCCGACCTTCAGCGGGTAGGCCGCCGTGTCCCTGACTCCCCGGCACAGCGCGATTCGCCATTCCATCTGCGGTGCGTACTTCTTGTTCTTGTAGAACACGTCATGGGGAAAGTCGGGCACACCATCAGGGAACACCGCATCTGCGTCCAACGGCTCGCGATTGACGAGGAGGATGCTATGCGCGTCCCTCTCGCGTCCGGGCGTGGGCTCGATTTCCCAATACGAGACGGGCGCGCAGTAATAGTGAAGGTGATGAAGCCTGGCGGCGAGGTCGATTCTGTCCACGAAAGCCGGGAAATCGTCGATCGCGACGTAATGACCGCCGAGATTGTCCGGTGCATGAGGCGATTCCATGCAGGCCCCGTCTTGTCCAAGCCGCGCCGTCTGCATGAAGAAGCAGCAGATGTTCGCATAGCTCAGCCCTGCAGGCAAAATGGCGGTCTTGTGCGCCTGGATATCCTGCAGATCCTCGGGCAGCGCGGGGATGTTTTCCGGCAGGACAAAGGCGCTTGCTCCTTCGAGCGGGTCACGTTGGTCGTCCGTCCCGTTCCAACGAAAATGGGTCAGCGTGTTCATGTAGAGCGTCCCATCGAGGAACTGTTCGGCATACTCGCGCTTCGAGAACGCCTTGAGGATGCGAGTTGCGGTGGGGCGTCCTTCGTGTTTAGTCACGTTTGCTCCTTCATGATGTTGGCTGCAAGTGTCGCTTCGCCGGCGTCACTCGTAATAATGTCATGATTTGGATATCTATTGGGGTTTGATTAACGCATTGAAGATTCGGCATGCGCCAATGCCCGATTCGACAAACTCGACTCTCCTGAAGACGAATTGCTTTTCTGATTATTCTTGTTGTGCCAGCCACTGCTTCGTTCGGTTCGCAAGTTCGCTTGGCACGCTGCCGTTACCTAAACCGCAAGGCCGCAGATGCTATCATGCCCCTGTATTGTGAGAAGACGCTCATAAGCCGCTTGGGCGCAGCCAGAAGCGCCGGCGGATGTCATCGCGAGAGCCAGAGGGTTGGTGGTGCACGATGATGGGAACGGAAAAGATCGACAGGCGCTCCGTTTGCACGGTGGCTCTTTCTGTGCTGCTCAGCCTGCTCCTCGCGCTGACTCCGGTGCTCGCTGTTGCCGAGCCCGCGAATGGGGGAAGTGCTTCTGCCGATGCGGCGGAGGCCACGCCCGGCGACTCTGAAAGCTCGGAGACCTCGGGGGACGCTTCTGTTGATGCGACCAAAACCACGCCGCCACAGTCCGACTCGTCCGCCTCCGCCGATACGGCAATCGCTCCGGCGGAATCCGACCCGTCTGCCTCCGCCGATGCTGCGACGATTGCGCCCGCATCGACAAGTCTGGTGACCGTCCCCGCAACGCAAACGTCGACAAGCACGACGTCTCTTAGGGCAACGGTCTCTTACGATTCAAACTTCGTCAAGGGGTCTACTACGAGGCTGACTTTTAACGTTTCGGGTAATACGAAACCCCTGAAATACAGGCTCTATAGTTTCGAGATGAATACGGGAGAGTCTTCAAATTCCTGGTCTTCGATCATCGATATATCGAAATCTTCGGCGAGTAGCTTTAGCGAACGGAACTATTTCGAAATACCGCTTTATCTGGCAGGCACATATAGGATTGTGTTCAATGCGCAGGAAAATGACGGAGGAAACCACACCCGCTTTGCGATGACCTTCACCGTTCCGGAATCCGCTGATTTCAAGTCAATGGAGACTATCATCAACGAAGTTATCGCGCAGTGCGACAACGAATGCACGAAACAGGGCGACACAAGTGATTATGCGAAGGCCCTGTGGCTTAACGACTGGGTTGTCGACAATACGCAATATGACAATACGTACACGTACATAAGTGCCGAGGGCGTTTTCGGTCGTGGGCTTGGAGACTGCGAAGCCTATCACGACGCCTATGTACGTCTCTTGAACAGAGTTGATATCGAAACGAGGCGTGTCGACAGCTATGGAGACGCGCATGTATGGACCGGCGTGAAGCTCGACGAAAAATGGTACAACGTCGACACGACATGGAACGATCCGGGCTATACAATGCCTAACATTGACCTGAAGCGTCTCTACTTTGCATTGCCTTCGGGTATTATGGGGCTGGTTCATCAGCGATGGGATGGTAATTATTTAGTCGGGTATCCCGATCGCGCGTCGTTTGATGCCTCGTCCTACGAAGACAACTACTTCATTAGATCTGGCGAGATATCAAATTACACCGCCCCTTATCTTGAAGCCAGCGGAACATACAGTGTGCAAACGCATCTCGACGCTCGCGAGTCGAGCTTTACCATTCCCGTAGTCAACAACGGGTGGCCGGCTGGTTACAAGAACGTCATCTATAACCTCGTGGCTTATCAGCTTGGCCAGGAGAGTTGGAGAGATGGCGTTGGGGTTGTCGTTGCATATGCTGACGATAACTTGTCTTTTCGGGTGACATACGATGGATCAGATCTTCCAATCTCCATTACCAGCGCACTGATATCAAACATAGGAGATGTCGACTATTCCGGCAAAGAGCAAACGCCAACACCGACGGTTACGGTTAATGGTACGGAACTCGTCAAGGACAGGGACTATACGATCTCCTATGGAAACAATGTCAATGCCGGATCCAATGCCTCGATTACCATCGAGGGGATAGGCGACTATTTTGCTTCGGCGACGAGGTATTTCACCATCAACAGGCTGTACATACACAACGCGAGCATCGCCTCGATTGCGAATCAGCAATATACGGGAAGCGCCCTCGAACCCAAGCTCCAGGTGAGTTATGGCGGTCGGCAGCTTGTTGAGAATGTCGACTACACGGTGAGATATTCCAATAACGTTGAGGTCGGCACGGCGACGGCTACCATAACCGGGAAGGGGAACTATTCGAGCACGAAGAGCACGACTTTTACGATCGAAAAGAAGCCGGACGGCTCTTCAGGGAATACGGGTTCCGGCGGTTCGACCGAGCAAACCAAGACATCGATCGGCAACGCGACGGTGAGTGGCATCGCCACCCAGACCTACACCGGCAAGGCGCTCACGCCGAAGCCGACGGTCAAGGTGGGCGCGACCAAGTTGCAGGAAGGCACTGACTACACGCTCTCCTATGCGAACAATACCAACGCCGGAACGGCCACCGTCACCGTCACCGGCAAGGGCAACTACACGGGAACCGTCACGAAGACGTTCGCCATAGCCAAACGCTCGATTTCCGGAGCAACGGTGAGCGTCGCCACTCAGACCTACACCGGCAAGGCGCTCACGCCGAAGCCGACGGTCAAGGTTGGCACTATCACGCTCAAGGAGGGGACCGACTACAACCTCTCCTATGCGAACAATACCAACGTCGGAAAGGCCACGGTCACCATAACGGGCAAGGGAAATTACACGGGCGAGAGAAAGGCGATCTTCGTAATCGAGGCGAAGCCGAACACCCCAGCCGGCGGCAACGGCTCGGGCAGCTCGTCGAGCGGCGGCAGCACCTCGGGCGGAAGCGGGTCCTCGGGTTCGGGCAGCCCGACCACGCAACCGGCCGCGCAGGTGCCGGCGGTGACGGGCTCGTGGGTGAACTCCGGGCGCTGGTGGTTCTCCTACGACGCCAAGACGAGGGCCGCCCAGAGGAAGGCCTACCCGGTGAACGAATGGGTGAAGGTCGGCAACAGGCGCTACCACTTCGACGGTGCCGGCTGGATGCACTCCGGATGGCTGTCGCTTTCCGGCAGGTGGTACTGGCTCGGCGCAGACGGCGCGATGAGGACCGGCTGGCAGCTCGTGGGCGGCGCCTGGTACTACATGGGACCCGACGGCGCGATGCTTACCGGCAGGCAGAAGGTCGGCGACGCGACCTACTACCTCGCCTCCTCGGGCGCCATGAGGACCGGCTGGAGCCTGGAAGACAACACCTGGTACTTCTACGACGGCTCGGGAGCGATGGCCCATGGCTGGAGAAGCGTGGGCGGCGCGTGGTACTTCCTCGACAAATCCACGGGCGCGATGCGCCAGTACTGGCTCGACGACGGGGGCCAGCGCTACTTCCTGCTGTCCTCCGGTGCCATGGTGACCGGCTGGGCGAGGGTCGACGGCACCTGGTACTACTTCGGGCCCTCCGGCGCCATGCAGAAGAACCGCTGGGTCGGCAACTACTACGTGGGATCGGACGGCAGGATGGCGACGAGCACGTGGGTCGGCCGCTACCACGTCAACGCCAGCGGCCTGTGGGACGCGACGCGGTAGGGAGACGAAGGCGGCCCGAGTCGCTTTCATCGGGACGATTCGCCCGTCTGTAAGAATCTGTCTGCTGATTTACTCTATAATCTCCTTCAGGGTGCCCCGCATCGTAACTTGGGGCACTTTGCATATGACATTACGGCTCCGTTCGATAGAGATTAGTTGACATGACGATTCTTGATTTAATGAGGCTTATCCAGCGCCATCTCAAGCTGGTCATCGCGTTGCCCATCATCTTCGCCGTGGTCGCGCTCGCGTATTCCTTCTTCATTCAGGCGAGCTACACGGCGACGGCCAATTTCATCACGAACGGAGACCTCGCGTTTGCCCAGGGCCTCGCGAGCAAGGAGGCCACGTCGTATGCCAAGTCGGGCGTCCAGATTTCATGTTCTTCTCAGAGCTCGAACAAGCAGGTCACGATTAGCGCGACCGGTTCGGATGCGACGCAGTGCATAGAGGCGGCCAACACGGTTGCCAACAACGCCGTCAGCCAATACAAGAGCTCGAGCAGCAGCGTCATCGCGACCGTGACCGAGGCGACCTCGGCGGTGCGCAACACGCCCTCGCCCTTTAGGGTCGCCGCGACGGCGTTTGCCCTCGGTCTCTTCGTCGCCATCTGCATCGTTGTGCTCATCGACATTGCCAAGGCCCCTATCAAATCTCGCGAGGACGCCGAGAATGCCTGCGAGCTACCGGTTCTCGGTACTGGCACCTCCGTCGAAGATGGCGACAGGATTCTCGCGAATCTGCAGTTTGCCTGTGGCAAACGTCCTTCGACCATCGCGGTCGTGCCCATCGGACAGGCCGACAGCGCGATCGTTATCTCGAACGAGCTCGTCAACGCGCTCGAGCGCAGCTCCGTACGCACCAGGATCGTGAAGGGTTCGCCCCATGCCAGAAAGTTCAAGGTAAGCGTACCGGAAGACGCGGCCGTTGTCGTATGCTGTCCTCCGCTTGCCGCTGGTGCGGGCGCCTCCTACATCGCCAACAGTTCGGACGCGACGGTGCTGTGCGTGACGGAATGGACCGACTCCAAGCGTCAGCTCCTGGCAACCATGCGCGAACTTGAGCTCGCCAAGGCAAACATCGCTGGCCTCGCGTATCTGCCGGAGGACAAGGAAGCGACGGAGGCGGCACGGGCCGAACGCAAGGCAAAGAGCCATAAGAAGAAGTAGGCCTTCCTCGGAGCAGGTGGACCACGCCTTGAGCAGCGATCACAACACCGCAAGCGAGCGAGTAGCCGCATCCGTGCCGCGCTTCTCCGTAGTCATGCCCGTGCACGACGCCGAGGCATTTCTCGACGCGGCCATCGTCGCCATTGAGCACCAGACCTTCGAAGACTGGGAGCTCGTCGTCGTCGACGATGCCTCCCGGGATGCAAGTGCCGTCATCGCGCAACGCCACGCAGCTGAGGATCCCCGGATCAGAATCATCTCGCACACGCGCAACAAAGGCGCTGCCGCCGCGCGCAACACCGGCATGGATGCGGCTCGTGGAAGCTACATCTGGTTTGTCGATGCGGATGACTCTTTCGATGCGTACATCCTCGAGCAAGTCGATGCCGAAATCATCCAAAGCGACGCGCAAATCGTCATGTTCGGTCGTGTCGAGGAATATCTCGCGCCCGATCACAGCCTGCAGTATCGTAACGACATCCCCATGGAGCCATTCGCGAGCGACGATCCCGCCGCATGGCACACGCGCATCATAGACATCGAGCGTCAGACGAACTTCGGCTACGTCACCTCCAAGGTCTACAAGGCCGCCCTTCTTCGGGAGCGGGGCGTGCGCTTCGAGGACATGCTCCTGAACGAGGACTTCGTCTTCAACGTGCACGCCTTTCGCGACGCTACGCGCATCGCGGCGCTACCGGGCGTACCGTACGTCTACCGTAAGGTCGAGGGCAGTAGCGTCACCAACGCCAACGCGTATTCCGCCGAGGAGTACTACGAGCTCCATCGCATGCGCATCGCGATGATGCGCGACTTGCTGACGGAGTGGGGGGTCTTCGACGAGCGCGCCCGCGGAATACTCGGCGCCCTCTACGCGCGCTACGTCATGTCCACGCTCGAACGCATGCACTCCGATGGCAGGCAGCGCGGCAAGGCGACCAAGCTCGCATGGGTCTGCGATATCATGAGAGACCCGTTGTACGCCGAGCTCATCCCCTGCGCGCAGCCCAGGGATAGCAGGTTCCTACGCGTCGGAGTGCGGGTGCTTCAATCCGGGAATGCGGGTAGGTGCCTCATGCTGGGTAAGGCGATAGCATGTGCGCGGAAGTACAGATACAAGATGTTCACGAAGGCCAGGTCGGAGAGATAACCCAAGGTGAGTACGAGTGCGAAAGACCAAGCGACAGGTGCCGATACCCCGGTGCTGACCATCGTCATTCCCTCCTATAACGTCGAGGCCTATCTCGAACACGGCCTGTCGACCTTTGCCGACGAGCGCTTCGGGGGCAGACTCCAGGTCCTCGTGATAGATGACGGCTCCCAGGATGCCACGCCGGCCATCGCGCAGCGCTTCGTGGAGCGCATGCCCGATGTCTTCACGCTCGTCAGCAAGGAGAACGGCGGCCATGGCTCCGCGATCAACGTCGGTTTGGCCCATGCCATCGGTACGTACTTTCGTGTGGTGGACGGTGACGACTGGGTCGATACCGATGCGCTCGTCGCGTTCCTGGACGTCCTGGACGGCACGGACGCCGACATACTCATCGACGTGCGCATCGACGTGGACATGGCGACCGGCCACGAGAAACCGCGTCCGCACGGGGAGGGCGTCCCGCTGGGCTCCGTTGTCACCTTCGAGGGCATCTGCGAGAATTCGGTCGCTGCCGACAGCATAAGCATCCACACGCTCACGGCACGCACTGCGCTGCTGAGAGAAGTGGGTCTCAACGTGCTCGAGAAGACCTTCTACGAGGACTACGAGTACATCTCCAAGGCGACGCTCTTTGCAAGGTCAATCGAGTTCGTCGACCTCGCGGTCTACCATTACCTGCTGGGCAACGCCTCTCAGAGCGTGGCGGACACCGTCTTCGCGCGGCGCTGGGACGACCACACGCGCGTGACGTATGAGATGCTGCGCTACTACGTGCAGGTGCAGGCAAGCCTGAGCGAGTCTCGCCGGAATTACCTGCAGCGCAAGGTCAACCTCGTGATCAACACGCACTACAACATCGCGCTGATCTTCGACCCCGAGCGAAAGCGCGGGCTTGCGCGGGCCAAAGAGTTCCGCGCCTATCTCAAAGCGAAGTACCCCGAGTTCGCACAGTATGGCGAGAGGCGCTACAAGACGGCGAAGATTCTCCACCATCTTGGGGTAGACTCGCAGCAGAAGCTCAACCGCATCGTCGGCAGGCAGTGAGAGGTTGCCATGTCATCTACCCAAGCGCCCCAGATAACCGTGCTCGTGCCCGTCTACAACGTCGAGCGCTATCTGCGTGAATGCCTCGATTCGATACGCGCCCAGACCTTCGCCGACTTCGAGGCGATTTGCATCAACGACGGATCGACCGATGCCTCGCGCGACATCATCCAGGAATACCTCGATGCCGATGCGCGCTTTCGCGTCATCGACAAGCCCAACTCGGGCTACGGCGCCTCCATGAACATGGGGCTGGGCGCGGCGCGGGGCAGCTACATTGCCATCCTCGAGTCCGATGACCTCTACATGCCCACCGCGCTCGAGGCACTGCACGATGCGGCAGTCGAATATAACGCCCAGGTTGTGAAGGGCGAGTTCAACCTCTACTGGTCCGAACCGGAGAAGCGCATTCTCTCGGGCGAGCTGGCAAAGATTCCGCTCCGTCAGCTGCTTGTCCCATCCGACGTGCCCGAGATCTTCTACGCGAAGTCGTCGATCTGGTCGGCGCTGTACGAACGGAAGTTCCTCGTCGATAACGCAATCCGCTTTCTCGAGACGCCCGGCGCGTCCTACCAGGACACCTCCTTCAACTTCAAGGTCTGGCTTCACGCCAGGCGCGCGGTGTTCATCGAGGACGTGATTCTCGACTACCGGCAGGACAACGAGCAGTCCTCGGTCAATTCCGCCGCCAAGGCCCATTGCGTGTGCGACGAATACGACGAGATCGAGCGCTGGCTCGAGATGCACGATGCGCCCGATGCGCTGACGGGGATCATGCTGCGCGCGAAGTACAACAACTACCTGTGGAACTACGACCGTCTGGTCGACGATCTGAGAGCCGAGTTCCTGGAGCGCTTCTCCGCCGAGTTCAGAAAGGACATGGAAGCCGGCAGGGTTGACCTGTCGCGCTTCGAGCCGTGGGCGGAAGCCGACCTCAAGGCGCTCGTGAGCTCACCGGAGACGTTCAGGAAGTGTCGCGACGATGTTAGGAGCCCCGGCAAGCTCAACACCTTCAAGCACTATTATCGGCTGGGCGGCCTGCCCCTCATCGTCAAGGTGCTCAAGTACAAGCGGGAGCAGAGGTAACATGCCCAAGGTCAGCGTCATCATGCCAGTGTACAACGTAGAGGATTATGTCGAGCCCAGCATGCGGTCGCTGCTCGACCAGACGGAGCCTGACATCGAGATAATCGCCGTGAACGACGGCTCGACTGACGGCTCGCTCGAGGTGCTGCGCAGGCTGGCCGATGCCGACGGCCGCATCAAGGTGATCGACCAGAAAAACGCCGGCCCCTCGACCGCACGCAACGCGGGGATGGCAATCGCGACCGCTCCCATCATCGCGTTTCTGGACGCGGACGATTTCTTCAAGCCCCGGGCTTGCGAGCGCATCGTGGAGCTCTTCGCCGAACACGAGGCCGATGGCATCGACGTGCTCACCTTCGGGGCCGATTGCTTTCCGAGGGAGTTTTCGACTCCCTGGCACGAGGACAAGCTCCATCCGCGCGACGCCGTGTACGATCCCTTCGCCCCGGATCTGCTGTTCAAGGAGAGCTCGCGTCCCTTCCACTGGCGCACCGCCGTCCGGACCGGTTTCCTGCGCGAGAGCGGCATCGCGTTCGACGAGTCGCTGCGGCTGGGGGAGGACCAGGCGTTCCATTTCGCGATTTATCCCCGGGCAAAGCGGACGGTGCTCGTTTCCGACGTCCTCTACGAATATCGGGTGAGCCGGGCTGACTCCGCGATGGACACGGTCACGAAGGACAGGGCCTCCATGATGGCCGAGCATCTGCACATCGCGGACGTGATCCTCGCCGATTGGCGCGCTGGCGGGTTCCTGGACCGCTACCAAGCCGAGATGGCAGCGTGGATCGTCGAGTTCGTCGCCTACGACGTGCTGTTTCTGCCCGCCACGGATAGGGACTGTCTCTTGGAGGGAGTGGCGGACCTGCTACGAGAGTACTGGACGCCTGGCGAGCTCGACGCGCTGCCCATCGAGCCCGCGACGCGTGCGATACTGGACGCGTCGCTGGCTGGAAAGCCCGTGAGCGACCTGCGCGCGAAGCGCCTCCAGCTCGCGTACTACAAGCAGCAGTACGGCACCAGGAGCGTGGTGCGCAGGCTGCTTCGGAGGTGACGGCGCGGATGCAGGCGAGGGTCTACATGATATGCAGGACCAACGGAAAGCTCTACCTTGACGTGCGGCTTTCCGGGAAAGAGCGTCTCGATGGGCTTTCCGCGTACGCGATGGCGGGGAACAAGAGGTTTCCTGCGCAGGTGTTTCCCACTGCCGAGGGCGCCGATTCCGCGACGCGCTGGGTCGTCACGATTCCCTTCCTCGCGTTCGACCATGCCGACGTGGTCATCGAGGGTTCGCGCGGCGCGTATCCCGCGCTGCACGTCAACTTCAAGCGCGCCAAGCTGCTTTCGCTTCTGAATGCTCGACTGCGTCGAGATGCTTTCGGGTCCGTCGTCGCATGCGAGGGCAATGCCATCGGTATCGCCACGCAGATGAGGCTGCTGAGGTTCCTGGAAGGCGAAGACGATACGGCTATCTGGCGCATGGACGTCACGGAAGGTGCGCACGGCGACAATGAAGACGAAATCGAGGTGTTCGACGGCTTTGGCAATCCTGTCGAGTTCGAACTCTTCCTCTTCGAGGACCAGGCCGTGGACATGGATGGCATCAAGGCAAGACGCAGGGTCTATTCGCTGCGCGTTCCCTACGGTCTCGATTGCTTCTACGCCACCGCGGGCGACGGCTTCTGCTCGTGCGACGGTCGTTTCTACAACGTGAAGCGCACCGAGACCCGGGACTTCATGAAGGACGCCTGCGCGGACGAGAGGCAATACCGCGCGTGGCTGGACGCGCACAAGGCGAGCCCCGAGGACCTGGCCGCACAGGCGCAGGCCGTGCTCACGGTGCAACCGAAGTTCAGCATCGTCGTTCCCGTCTTCGAACCCAATGCCGGGTACCTGAGCGCCTGCATCTCGTCGGTCGTGCGCCAGAGCTATCCCAACTGGGAGTTGCTGGTGGTGGACGCCTCCCCGCATGACGGTATCGCCGCGCGTTGCCTCGAGCCCATGTGCGATGAGCGCATCGTGCGCCTGCGGCTCGAGCGAAACCTCGGCATTGCGGGCAACACCAATGTCGGTATCGAGAACGCGACGGGGGATTGGGTTGCGTTCCTCGACTACGACGACATCCTCGAACCCGACGCGCTCTTCTGCTATGCGCGCGCGATCGCCCGTGACGCGGACGCCGCGGCGCTGTTCTGCGACGAGGACACCTTCGAGGTCGATGGGCAGTACCGCTTTCCGGTGTTCAAGAGCGAGCTCAATCTGGACCTCCTGTACTCCTACAACTGCGTGACGCATTTCCTCGCGGTCAAACGCGAGGCGCTGGAGGCAATCGGGACATCGCCCGATGACGTGACCGGGGCACAGGACTACGACCTGACGCTGCGGGTGATTGCCGCGGGGGGCAAGATCGTCCACGTCCCACGCGTGCTCTATCACTGGCGCCAGCATAGCGCCTCCACGGCCGGGGATAACGTCTCCAGCAAGCCCTACGCCCAGGAGGCGGGACGCCTGGCGTTGCAGCGGCATTTCGAGGCACGTGGCATTGCGGGCCACGTCGAGGAGACGTCGCATCCGTTCATCTACCGGATGCGGTATGCGCTGTCCGACCCGCATCCCCTCGTGAGCGTCATCATCCCCAACAAGGACCACATCGGAGAGCTCGATGCATGCGTACGCTCCATCATCGAGAAGTCCGCATATCGCGAGTTCGAGGTCGTGATCGTCGAGAATAACAGCGAGGACGACGAGACGTTTGCCTGTTACGAGCGCATCACCGTGGAGTTCGACCAGGTCAAGGTCGTGCGTTGGGAGGGATCGTTCAACTACTCGGCCATCATCAACCATGGCGTGCAACACGCAGCTGGTAGCAGGTTGCTGCTCCTGAACAACGACACCGAGGTCATCTCCCCGGACTTCATCCCCGAGATGCTCGGATATCTCGAACGCCCCGAGGTGGGCGTCGTCGGCGCCAAGCTCTTCTTCCGTGATGGTCTCGTGCAGCATGCGGGCATCGAGGTGGGCCCCTTCGACACGATCGTGCACGTCAACCAGGACTTCGTTGACGAGCGCGAGGGGTATCGGGGACGGGCGACCAGACCGGGCAACTTCTCCGCCGTCACGGGCGCGTGCCAGATGGTTCGCCGTGACGTGTTCGAGCAGGTGGGCGGCTACGACGAGGACTTTGCCGTCGGATTCAACGACGCCGACTTCTGCATGCGCGCCAAGGAGGCCGGCTACCTTACCGTCTTCACGCCGTATGCCAAGCTACATCACTACGAGTTCACGTCCCGTGGACGCGAGGAAGTGGACGACGCGAAGATGCGGCGCTGGGAGGGCGAGCGTGAGTTGTTCCAAGAACGATGGGCCAAGTACTTCGAAGAGGGCGACCCATTCTCAAATCCCAACCTGTCCCTCGAGAGCTGCTATTACGCTCTGCCGTAGACTCCCCTGCGCCGTATCATCCTCATCATGTCGATGATGCATTAGAATGTGCGGGTAACCGAACACCTACGTCACGTTCAGGATTATGCCATGCCTTTGATTTCGCTTGTGGTCCCTTGCTATAACGAGGAGGAGAGCATCCCGCTGTTCCAGGAAGAGGCCGTGCGCGTGCTTGACGAGATGCAAACCCGGTTTGGCTCGCCGCAAGACCCCGTCACCTTCGAGCTCGTCTACGTCGACGACGGGTCGACCGATGCGACCTTGCCAGAACTCAAACGCATCGCCGGGCAAGCACGTCCTGACGGCATGGACGTGCGCTACCTCTCGTTTTCCCGCAACTTTGGCAAGGAGGCCGCGTTGCTCGCGGGGCTCGATGCGGCACACGGGGAGTACGTCGCGACGATGGACGCGGACATGCAGGACCCGCCGTCGCTGCTGCCGACCATGTACGAGATGCTGCTCGCAAGCGATGCCGATAACGTGGCGACCCGCCGCGTCACGCGCAAGGGCGAGCCGCCCATTCGCTCGTTCTTCGCGCGCATGTTCTACCGCATCATCAACCGGCTATCGGACACGGAGATAGTCGATGGCGCGCGCGACTACCGCCTCATGACCCGGCGCATGGTCAACGCGATTTGCTCGCTGAGGGAATACAACCGCTTCTCGAAGGGCATCTTCGGGTGGGTCGGCTTCAAGACCGAGTGGCTCGAGTACGAAAACGTCGAGCGCGTGGCAGGCGAGACGAAGTGGAGCTTCTTCTCGCTCTTCTCGTACTCTATCGAGGGCATCGTGGCGTTCAGCACTAAGCCGCTGCACATCGCCTCGCTCGGCGGCATGTTGTTTTGCCTGCTCGCCCTCATCCTGCTCGTGGTGGTCATCGTCCGCGCGGCCGTCTTTGGCGACCCGGTCGCCGGCTGGCCCTCGCTCGTGTGTCTCATACTCTTCATCGGCGGCTCGCAGATGCTGTGCCTGGGCGTTTTCGGGCAGTATCTCGCAAAATCCTATGTCGAGGTGAAGAACAGGCCCATCTACGTGGTGAGGGAATCCAATCTTGACTGACGCTTCCGACGCCCCTGGTTTTCAGATGGCTCCACTCGATGTCGAGGCGGCATGTCGCGGCCGAGACGTCGCCGTGCTCATTCCCTGCTATAACGAGGCGCAGACCATCGCCCAAGTCGTGCGAGGCTTTCGCGCCGCGTTGCCCGAGGCGGTAATCTACGTCTACGACAATAACTCCACCGATGACACCGCCCGGCTGGCCGCTGCCGCTGGCGCCGTCGTGCGCCACGAACCGCGTCAGGGTAAGGGCAACGTTGTGCGCTCCATGTTTCGCGACATCGACGCCGCGTATTACCTCATGGTCGATGGCGACGATACCTATCCGGCCGAGGCGGCTCGCGAGCTACTCGCGCCCATTGCCGCCGGCGAGGCGGACATGACCGTGGGTGACCGCATCTCCAACGGATCGTACAAGGCGGAAAACGGGCGCCGCTTTCATGGCTTTGGCAATGCCCTGGTGCGCAGGCTCATCCGCGTCCTGTACGGGCATTCGTTCGAGGATGTGCTCACCGGCTACCGCGCCTTCTCGCGTGCGTTCGTGAAGACCATGCCCGTCATGTCCAAGGGGTTTCAGATCGAGGCCGAGATTTCCGTCTGGGCCGTCGACCATCGTTGGCGTACGCTGAGCGTGCCCATCGACTACCGTGACCGCCCCGAGGGTTCCGAAAGCAAGCTCTCGACCTATGCCGATGGTGCCCTCGTGCTCGCCACGATCGTCAGCCTCTTTCGCGATTATCGCCCCATGGCGTTCTTCGGTTGGGTCTCGCTCGTCCTCGTTGCGTTCGGCATGATCGCAGGCATCCCGGTCATCGTCGAGTATCTCGACACGAGTTATGTGAGCAAGTTACCTTCGGCGGTGCTTGCCTCGGCGTTCATGATCTGCGCCGTGCTCTCGTTTGCCGTCGGCGTCATCTTGGATGCGGTCGCCCGGGCCAATCGTCGCCAATGGGAGCTCGAGGTATATAGGGCGATGGGGAATTACTCTTCGTCTGGAGACTGCGCGTAGCCTTCACCATGCATGCTCTTCATGTCGAGCCGTTTCTCGAGAAGCGCCAGCCGTTGCGTGGTCTGGGTTTGCTTGATGACGAGCTGGCTGATGGTGCGCGTCTGCCCAAGGCAAAGAAGGAGCAGGAAGAAGATGGCGGCCGAGAATATGAAATTCGAACCTAGGTCAAAGCCAGTGAGGCTTGCCAAGGCGAAGATAGGCTGCGGAAAGATGGCGATGATGAGAAGAAGCACGCTGAGCAAAATCCACGTGAGGCTGTAGCGTAGGAGCAGCTTGTTTCTCTTGACCTGATAGACGGTGTATATCAGGAATGCGAGGCTGAGCACGATGAAGACGATGCTCAGGGTGATGTTTTCGCTGCCGATCATTTGTTCTTTATCCTCCCATGCCTCGTGATGCCCTGGATGACGATTGCGAGAGAGACCTTGATCATGTAATACACGCTCGAAAGGGCCTTGATGGACGAAGATCCCCCTTGGCGTTCGTTCATCTTCACGGGGACTTCCTTGACTGACAGATGATGCTTGAGCGCGGTGACGATGGATTCCGGTTCGGGATAGTCAATGGGGTATTCCTGGCTAAACAGCTCGATTGCCCGGTGGTTGCACGCTCTGAATCCGGATGTGACGTCACTGATGCGTTTGCCTGTCATGAACTTGATGGCTCCCGACAGCCATCGTATGCCGAGGCGGCGCAAGCCCGTGGAAAGGAAATCATCGGCACTTGCATCGATGAATCTCGACCCTATGACAAGGTCGGCTCCGTTTTGAATGGCATCGACGAGAGCCGGTATGTAGCGTATGTCATGCTGGCCGTCGCCGTCGAATTGGATGTCGATATCGTAGCCGTGCTCGCGCGCGTACATATGCCCGCATTGCACCGCACCGCCAATGCCAAGGTTACTGCACAAATCGAGGACGGGGATGTCTTCGCGCCGACATGTCTCGAGAGTCGAATCTTGCGAGCCATCGTTTACGACGATGAAATCATAACCAGCTTGACGGATGGTCGCGGCAACCGTCACGATGGTTTCGTCCTCATTGTATGCGGGGACGATAAGGAGCACCTTTGGTTGGGAGATGCTCTTTTCTCGTGTTGAGGGCTGACCGTCAGTCATGTTGCCTGGGCCTCTTGTCCTGTTGCCGCCGGATGGCGTATGGCGTTATGTCAATGCGTCGATACGTCAAGTGGATTGATTATAGAATACAATGATTTGCACGCGAGCCTTGTCGCGATGATTGGCGAAGCCGTGAGTGCAGATGGGAGTGTCAGATGAGCTTGCTTTCCGAACTTAAAAACTATCCGCCCGCGACGGTTCTCGGAATGGGGTTTTCCTTCTTGTGGACAAAGCTGTTTTTCCGGGGTGCGGATCTCATTCGTAAGCCCCTGTATTTCCGTGGCAAGAAGCGTAACTTTCATTATGGGTCCGGTTTCAGAACGGGCAGGGGGTGTCGCATCGAGCTCTTTGGCGATGGCGAGATTCATCTTGGGGACCATTGCCATATTGGCGATTATGTGCACATCGTCGCTTCATCAAGCGTTGAGATTGGGAATGACTGTCTCTTTGCCTCCAAGATTTTCATATCCGACACGAGCCACGGATCCTATGGCGAAGGGGGAAGCTCGCCCGAGACACCTCCCGAAGCGCGGCCTCTCGTTTCCGATTCCGTGAAGATCGGCAAGAACGTGTGGCTTGGCGACAATGTCGTGATTCTCCCTGGCGTGACCGTGGGGGACGGCTGCGTGATAGGTGCAAATGCAGTTGTCACGAAGGATATCCCCGACTATACCGTTGCCAGCGGCTGCCCGGCGAAGCCCTTGAAGAAATACGATTTCGATGCGCGTACGTGGGGGCGTGCGTGATGCGCTCTGTCGCGGGCTCTTCATCGTGATTCGTTGCAAAGCATGAACTGCTATACTCGTTGCACTGCCAAGATGCGAGGATGTAGATGAAATCAATACTTGTAACCGGCTCTAATGGATATATCGGACGTCATGTTTTGCCCGTGTTGGCAAAAGCTGGCGCGCAGGTCGTTGCCGTCGACAGGACGATCGACGAGTCGACTGACGCAGACGTCCACATTGCGGCAGACATCTTCGATGGGGATGCAAATATCCTCGAGGCCATCGGGTTTGTCCCAGATGCGTGTCTGCATCTTGCGTGGCGCAACGGATTTAATCACAACGACCCTTCGCATATGAATGACCTGTCGGCTCATTTCTCGTTTCTCATGGACTTGGCGCAGGCTGGCGTAAAGCAGGTCACCGCCATGGGAAGCATGCACGAGGTAGGCTACTGGGAGGGTGCCATCACGAGCGAGACGCCCTGCAATCCGCAGAGCCTTTACGGTATCGCCAAGAATGCCTTGCGCGAGTCGCTTAGCGTCGAGCTTCCAAAGCTCGGTGCCATTCTTCAATGGATTCGCGGATACTACATCTACGGTGATGACGAGAATGCCCAGTCCATTTTTGGCAAGCTGCTGAGGTCGGCGAAAGAGGGCAACACGAGTTTTCCGTTTACAAGCGGGAAGAACAAGTATGACTTCCTTCCCATTGACGAGCTCGCCAGACAGATTGCCGCAGTCGTCATGCAGGATGAGGTCACGGGAATAATCAACTGCTGTTCAGGCAATCCCGTGAGCCTTGCCGATCAGGTTGAGGAGTTCATCAAGCTTCATGAGCTCGACATCACCCTTGAGTACGGTGCGTTTCCCGACAGGCCCTATGACTCCCCGGGCGTTTGGGGGGATGCGACAAGCATCAATGCGATAATGGGTGCATTGGAATAAATAGGACCGATTCGTCATTCTCATGTATACGACAAATGACCATACCTTCGTTGTCTGCGCTTACAAGGAAAACCCCTTTCTCGAGAACACGATTCAGTCGCTTAGGAACCAGAGCGCTTTGGGAAGAATCCTGATCTCCACCTCTACGCCCAACGACCACATTCGCGGAATCGCGAGCAGGTACGATATTCCGCTCGTCATCAACCCGAACCCGCATTTGGCCGGTGACGACTGGAACTATGGCTACAACCAGGCCGGCACCCCGCTTGTGACGCTGGCGCATCAAGATGATTGGTATGAGCCCAGCTTTCTCGCCAAGACGCTCGAGGCAATTAACCGATACCCTGGCGAGGAAGTGTCGATTGCGTTTACGGATTACTATGAGATTCGCGAGGGCAGGCGAGTTGAGAGGAACGCTCTTCTATTCGTTAAGAGAGCGATGAACACGCCGCTCAAGTCCAGAGCCTTCAACGGCTCTGTCCTTCTCAAGAAGCGCATTCTCGCATTTGGCGATTCGATTTGCTGCCCTGCGGTCACGTTCGTGAAAGAGCATTTGGGCGAAAGCATCTTCGACACGAAATACGTGAACAGCTGTGATTACAAGACGCTCGTCGATCTCGCATGCGCAAGGGGACGCTTTGTCTACATTCCCAAACGTCTCGTTGGACACCGGATATATGCCGAGTCTGCGACCACTCTGAATCTTGCCGATAATATCCGAAAGAAGGAAGATGCCGAGATTCTCGAGACGCTTTGGCCGCGTCCAATTGCTCATGCCATCAATTCGATATATGCGTTGAGCGAGAAGAGCAACGAGCTACAGGAAGGCTAGGGCGCGGATGGAAGCAAAGCACTTGTTGTCCAAAAGAACGGTGCACGTAAATACGGGCGTCTTCTATGTTATTGCCGCGGCGCTCTTCATCATCCTCAACTTGCTCGTGTGCTATCAGATCGCCCATGTCCGCACCGTCTTGTTGTTGGGTACATTTGTAGCATTTCTGCTGTTGGCCATATATATCGTTATCGCAGTCGTGGATAGAAAAAGGTCTATTGCCACCTCCACCATTTTTCTAGTGCTTCTGGTTTTCCAGGGCATGCTGTACATGGCGGTCTTTTTGCCGATGACGGTCCCGGATGAGATCTATCACTTCTTTCAGTCGTACCTATATTCGAATGCCTTGATGTTTGTCCCTTCCGATCCTGGCAGCGTTGCCATGAGGGGTTCAGACGCGACATTTCTTGAAGTGATTTCCACGACGCTGAGCGGGGAATATTATCCAAAGGTTGCGGAGGAGTTCTCGTTTTTTGCAGATGATAACGCGCTATCGAGTACCACCTTGTTTTCGAGCGACCGATTCGATATGGGCTCCAACCCCCCTCAGGCAAAGATCCTTTCTGCCCTTGGCATAACCATCGGAAGGGTTTTGGGATTGGGCGCCGTGCCCGTCTACTACCTTGGCAGGCTGTTTAACTTTGCGGGATTCGTCGCGCTGGCCTATTTTGCGGTGCGGTTTACTCCGGTGGGCAAGCGAATCTTCATGGTCGCATCGTGCTTGCCCATGACATTGCATGTCACTGCATCATATTCCTATGATGCGTGCACTATCGGCCTGGCGTTTCTGTTTACGGCGCTGTGTCTTAGGGGCATATATTCAAAATCAAAAATGACGACCAAGCTCAAAGTTGCAATTATTGTCTTTGCGGTTTTGCTGGCTCCGAACAAGGCCCTCTATTCCGTATTGACGCTTCTTGTCTTTCTCATTCCCCAATCACGGTTCAAAAGCAAAGGGGAATCATGGGCATTCAAATTCGGCGTTCTGCTCTTGGCATGTGCCGCAGTTCTGCTGATGCGCCTGCCGACCCTGTTGGATTTGACCGGAGTTGCGGGAGGTGGGAGCGAGCCGTTCGAAAAGGGAGGACAGACGGGCGTTCTCTATACCCTCTCTGACATATTGAGCGATCCGTTTGGCTTCGCGTCTATGTTCCTGAGAACACTGAATCAAATGGGGGATTGGTGGATAGGGACCCTAGTTGGTCGCTCTCTTGCATGGTTCCAGTTTTCGGCCCCGTGGTATGTTGCCCTATCCTTCTTGCTCGTGCTTTTGCTTGCGATTCCAAGGCCCGCCGAATCGGATGTAGATATAACGTCGGTGCAAAAGGCAGTGTTCGTCTGCGTTTTCGCCATCGGCGCATTTCTCGTCATCCTGTCCATGTACTTTGCTTTCACATTCAATACCGAAGCGGTTATAGACGGCGTTCAGGGACGATACTTCCTTCCCCTGCTTCCGATCTTGCTGCTCGTGCTCAGGAATGGGGTTATCGTTACGAATAAGGACTACGGTCGCGCCCTCTTGTATACGATGGCCGTTCTCAATGTCGCCTATGTCGTCAGGATATATGTGATGGCGTTGGCCGGTGGCGTGTAGAGGGCGTTTTCCGCTCACATAACGCACACATACCTGCAGCTCGCCTGCTGATTTGGCGCTGTCGCAGGAACGTTTCTGGACCGTTGCGTCATCGGAGAATGTCTGCGTTGTATCTTTCTCCTCTGGGAATATGATACGCGCTATTTCCAGGCCGTCTTTTTTGACGCAGGGCATCCAAGAAAGAACGAACGCATGGGAAGACACGTTGCTGACAATGTAGATGATAAGAAAAGCGCGCCTCATCGTCGTAGGGGGTTCACTGCGCTCGCGTCGATTGCCCTCTTTGCTCTGGTCGTTGGCCTTGGGGTGTTTGGCCTGCATTCGATGGGCATGTCTACGGGTCCCGAACCAGACGGAGCTTCGGACTACGTGGCCTCCATGGCCGGAAATGATGCTGCGGATGGTGAACAGATCGCTTCCCTTCAAGTATCAAGTGATCCTCAATACGGAGATTTCGAGACGGGCAAGGTGCTCGTGCACGTCGACGAGTCGACGGACCTGGACAGCGTCAATTCCATGCTCCAAGGTCTGGAAGTCGCGAGGACAAAGGATGTCTCCGGCCAGGACGTCTCCGCCGGTTTTGTCGAGGTCGAGGTCGATGCCACGGTCTCCATGTCCGGGGTCTTGAGCGCCTTCGAGGACGGGGGGCTGAGCGCGCAACCCAATTTCGTCTACTATCTTGCCGAAAGCGATCAGAGTTCTGTTTCGCCGGAGCAGGTCGCGCCTGCTTCCGTCCCTCAGGTCCCCTCGCAATCGGCCGTTGCCATGGAGACGGCTGTCGATCTGGGCGTGACCAGCGTCACTGTCAACGATCCCGGTGCCAGTCAGGAGTGGTATCTCGAATCGCTCGATTTGTATAGAGCTTGGGGCATTCAGACGAGCGAGTCCGCTAGGGGGCAGGCGCCCGTTTCCGTCGCCGTCATAGACTCCGGCTGTCTGGTTTCCCACGAGGATCTCAAGGACAACATCGTCGCGACCTATAATTCCGTTTCCAAGGTCGAAGGCGCGGATCAGGTCGAGGACGAAGGCGGCCACGGTACTCACGTCGCGGGTATCGTGTCCGCGCGGGCAAATAACGGTATTGGCGCCATTGGCGCCTCGTACAACGCTGGCCTTGTCATCGTCAAGGCGAACGACGGGTTGGATACGTCTGGCCAGCCCGCTTTTTCCACCGTGACTCTCGCCTCGGCATATCAATGGTTCTTAGGCGATAGCGGCAATGGTCGGAGCGTTGCCGAGCGCTACAACCTGCGTGTCGTGAACATGAGCCTGGGTGGCCCCAGTGCCGTCGACGCAGATGATGCCCTCTACGCCAAGATAACGCAGGCAAGGGAGGCCGGAATACTGACGGTATGTGCGGCGGGCAATAGCGGAGGGGCTAACGCCACCCCTCCTTATAACGTCATTCCCGGTGACTACGCCGATTGCTTCACGGTCATTAACCTGCGAAAGGGAAGCTCGACTACGCCCAACGATTCTTCGGGAACGTACTATGTCGAGCGTAGCTCTTCCTCGAATTACAATGTCGAAAGCGGGGAGTTCGCGAAAGCGAAGAACATCTCCGCTCCCGGCACCGCAATTTACAGCACGCTCTATTCGGGCACGGACCAGTATGGCGAGAAGAGTGGCACGTCCATGGCGTCTCCCGCCACGGCGGGTGTCGCGGCTCTCATGTTTGCCTATGATCCAAGCTTAAGTGCCGCGGACGTGCAGGCCTTGCTCGAACAGACGGCGACGGATATAAACACGTCCGGCTGGGATCACGAGACGGGCTACGGCGAGGTCGACGCGTATCACGCCCTGCAGGTGCTAAGTGCCGAGATCGCGCTTGGGGATGTCTCTTGCGGGGAAAGCGCCGAGCTCGCGCTGTCATGTGCCGACGGGTCATCGACGCCGGCATCCGAATGGACGTGGACTTCCAGCGACCCGGGCGTTTTGACCGTCGACACTGCGACTGGAACGGCCAAGGCAAACATGAGGGGAGCCGTCACGCTCACCGCGACCCATCCTTGCGGCAGGGCGATTTCGAAGGAAGTTTCCGTCGAAGCCGTGGACCTCTCCGGTGCTCAGGTTGCCTCCATCGACAATCAGCTCTACACGGGGGATGCCCTCGAGCCCGCCATCTCCGTATCGCTCAACGGCCAGGACCTGGTCTTGGGAACCGATTACACGGTCTCTTTCTCGAATAACGTCAACGTTGGCGATGTGGCAACGGCCACCGTAAACGGCATGGGCAATTACACGGGCACCGCGACCGTCACGTTCACGATCTTGCCCCGAAGCTTGGGCGAGGCAAGCGTCCAGAGCGTTGATTCGCAAACTTGGAGTGAAAGCGCCCTCACGCCCGTCCCCGTCGTCCGGTTCGGTAGCCGGACGCTCGTCAACGGGCAGGATTTCGACGTTGCCTATGAGAACAACAGGGATGCTGGTACCGCACGTTTCGTCATCACGGGTAAGGGAAACTACACTGGCGTCATCGATGGGGAGTTTGCCATCGCACCTCGTGATCTCTCGAATGCCTCGGTGAGCATCGCGTCGCAATCCTACACGGGCAAGCCCATCGAACCCGATGCGGTTGTCACGCTCGGTGGTATTACGCTTGTCAAGGGCATCGACTACATCATCCAGTACTCCAACAACACGAATGCGGGAAACGCTACGGCAAGCATTACCGGCATTGGCAACTATTCGGGTGCCAAGGATGTCTTGTTCACCATCAGCGGAGGCGCCCTTTCGCCGCTGATGATCACGATTAACAACACGCCCGTGTACTCCGGTTCGGAAGTCAAGCCGGGCATCACGGTACGCGCCGATGACGGTACCGTACTAAAGGAGCACGTCGATTATGTCATCACGGGCTATGGCAACAACATAAACGCGGGTAACAACACCGCTTACGTGTATGTCAGGGGCAAAGGTTCCTACACGGGCGACGTGCGAGCCTCGTTTACCATCAGGCAAGCGTCGCTTGTCAGCGCCACCGTGGGCGTTGCGACCCAGAAATACACCGGAAGTCAGCTCAAACCGGAGCCGACCGTCACGCTGAGAGGGTACGGCACGCTCGTGAAGGGGCGCGACTACACGGTGAGCTACGGCGAGAACGCCAAGGTCGGCACGGGAAGCGTCACGATCATCGGAACGGGCAACTACACGGGGTCACGGAAGGCGACCTTCGTGATCGAGGCGAACTCGAGTTCGCAATCAACGCAGCAGAACCAGGGGTCGTCCTCGAGCAGTTCGACTACGCAGAAGCCGTCTCAGCCTACAGACCAGCAATCCGCGGTGACGGGCTCGTGGGTGCAATCTGGCGGCAGGTGGTGGTTCTCCTACGACGCCAAGACGAGGGCCGCCCAGAAAAAGGCCTACCCGGCAGGCGAGTGGGTGACCGTCGGCGGCAGGCGCTACCACTTCGACGGCGCCGGCTGGATGCACGCGGGCTGGCTGTCGCTTTCCGGCAGGTGGTACTGGCTCTCCTCGGACGGCGCGATGAGGACCGGCTGGCAGCTCGTGGGCGGCGCCTGGTACTACATGGGACCCGACGGCGCGATGCTTACCGGCAGGCAGAAGGTCGGCGACGCGACCTACTACCTCGCCTCCTCGGGCGCCATGAGGACCGGCTGGAGCCTGGAAGACAACACCTGGTACTTCTACGACGGCTCGGGAGCGATGGCCCATGGCTGGAGAAGCGTGGGCGGCGCGTGGTACTTCCTCGACAAATCCACGGGCGCGATGCGCCAGTACTGGCTCGACGACGGGGGCCAGCGCTACTTCCTGCTGTCCTCCGGTGCCATGGTGACCGGCTGGGCGAGGGTCGACGGCACCTGGTACTACTTCGGGCCCTCCGGCGCCATGCAGAAGAACCGCTGGGTCGGCAACTACTACGTGGGATCGGACGGCAGGATGGCGACGAGCACGTGGGTCGGCCGCTACCACGTCAACGCCGGCGGCCTGTGGGACGCGACGCGGTAGGAGAGTACCCGGATGCTCGCTTTATGCAAATTGTGTGAACGGTTCCGATTGCCTGTAGCATAGCCGTGACGATATGCGCCGGTCGCGTTTTGCCTGTAGCATCGGTCTGACAGGCTCTTCTAGCGGACTTTTATAATCAGCGCTATTCGCACTTGCTCGAAAGAAGGCTGGTTCGATGAACAAACGTAGCTTATATGGCCGAATACTTCTCTCGTTCGCCCTCGTTCTCTCGCTCTCGCCCCTGGCATTGCTCTCGACTTCCGTGGGCAGTATCGGAATCGCAGATGCGGCGGCTTTTGCCGATAGCGGCGAAGTGAAGGGCGTTGCCGCTAGCACCCACGATGGTGGTGTCGTCAACGGGCCCCATCGTGTCGGTTCCTTCGAGCTTGGAACGTCCGAGGCGATCGAAGAGGCCCCGCTTGGCTTCGTCTATTTTGACGAGGCCACGCCCGCTGCGGGCACCGAACAGAAAATCGCCATAGCGGTCGACGACCAAGGCGCCACCGTCCGCTCTGCTGCGTTGCTGTACGAGACCCCGTCGGGAGAGGTGCGGGCTGTCGAATCGCAGACATGCGCGGGGGCATCCACGCTCTTCTCGCTGCAAGTCGACGATCCGGGTGACTATTGCCTTCTCGAGATGCAGGCGCAAGTCGAGACAAGCGGCGGCCAGGAGAAGCTTACGAAAATCGACTTGGCCGAGAACGGTGAGGATTGCAGCTTCGAGGTCAAGCAGGACGAGGGGTCTGCTTTGTCGGCCATGGCCGAAGATGAGGCGGGCGCTGCCAATGAATCTGAAGAAATAGAAACGACAATCTACGCGCTTGGCGTTGAAGGCGATGTCGAGGCGGCGGATGATATCGATGACGCGCTTATCGTGGCTCAGGAAGCCTCCGCGTTTGCGATGGCACGCGCGGCCGGACTCGTGATTGCGCTCGATCCGGGCCATGGCGGGAATGATTCGGGGGCTGTCGGCTCTGGTCTCAAGGAATCTGACGTCAATTGGAAAATCGCCCAAGCTTGCAAGGCAGAGCTCGAGAATTATGCGGGCGTGACGGTCGTTCTCACGCGAACGCAGAACGAGTGTCCCACCTTATACGAGCGTGTTGAACGTGCGGTAAATCAAGGCGCCAAGGTGTTCGTGAGCCTGCACATAAACTCAACCGAGCGCTCCAGCGCTGATGGAGCTGAAGTCTATTACCCCAATGGCAGCAGCTATAACAAGGCGGCGCATGAGACCGGAAAGCAGCTGAGTCAAAACATCCTCGATGAACTCACGGCTCTGGGCCTGCAAGACCGCGGCATCAAAGTCAGGAATTCCGAGAATAACAGCAAGTATCCCGACGGAAGTTTGAGGGATTATTATGGCGTGATTGCGGATGCCCGCGAGATGGGCATCCCCGGCATCATCGTCGAGCATGCGTTCATCACCAATCCGGAAGACAACGCCAAGTTGAAGGATGACAACTTTCTCAAGAAACTTGGTATGGCAGATGCGCAGGGCATTGCCAAGACGTATGGTTTGAACAAGGGCGGATGGGAACACCAGTCCGATGGGACGTGGAAGTTCAAGAAGGTGGACGGCAGCTATTCCAAGGGATGGGAGTATATTAACGGCAGCTGGTACTATCTTGATCCGTCGACTGCTGTCATGAAGACCGGTTGGCAGACAATCGGGAATGCCAAGTACTACCTGAACCCTTCGGGCGCCATGCAGGAAACAGGTTGGCTCAAGCAGGGCAATGACTGGTACTGGATCACGGCTTCAGGTGCGGCGGCCACTGACTGGACCCTCGTGAACGGCGTTTGGTATTACATGGATCTTGCGAGCTGCAAGATGCAGACCACAGGATGGTTCAAGCATAAAGACGACTGGTATTGGATCACCGGGTCGGGTGCCGCGGCTACAGGTTGGGTCTTGATCAACGGCTCGTGGTACTACATGGACCCGGGCAGCTGCAAGATGCAGACGGGGTGGACCACGGTGGGCAGCGACAGGTACTACCTGCATCCCTCGGGCGCCATGCAGGGCGGCGGCTGGTTCAAGGACGGCAACGACTGGTACTGGATCACGCCCTCCGGTGCGGCCGCCAAGGGCTGGGCGGTCGCCTACGGCTCGTGGTACTACATGGACCCGACGAGCTGCAAGATGCAGACGGGGTGGAAGAAACTCGGCAGCACGTGGTATTACCTCCATGACAGCGGAGTCATGGCAACGGGATGGCTCAAGCTTGGTGATACGTGGTATTACCTCCACGGGAGCGGGGCCATGGCGACGGGGTGGCTTACCCTTGGAGAAGCCAAGTACTATCTCGATTCATCCGGCGCGATGGTTACCGGTGAGAGAACCATAGACGGCGAGCAGTGCTTCTTCGAAAGCTCCGGTGCGTTTGTCGGTAATGGCACGCCGATAATGGGTGCGTCGAAGACGACCGTGGCTGCCATGACGCAGGCATATGAAAGAAGCGGGTTCGCATATCCTTCAACAGCGCTTGGAGCCGGCGGAGCGCCAAATGCCGCAACGTTTTGCCAAATGATCTACGAGGAGTCGAATGCCGAAGGCGTTCGCGCGGAGGTGATTTTCGCCCAAATCATGAACGAAACCGGTTGGTTGCAATTCGGTGGCGACGTGAGCATCAATCAGTTCAACTTTGGCGGAATCGGTGCCACGGGCAATGGCGTGCCGGGCAATTCGTTCAAGGATGTGCGCACGGGTATCCGGGCTCAAGTGCAGCATCTCAAGGCATATGCTTCGACGGAGCCGCTCAAGAACACCTGCGTTGACCCACGATTCAATTACGTTTCGAGAGGTTGCGCCAAGTTCGTGGAATGGCTCGGCATAGGGGATAACCCCACGGGTCAAGGCTGGTGTGCCGGCTCGGGGTATGGAGCCAAGCTCAAGGACATCATGAAGAGAAACCTTGGCATCTAGATAGGCGAAATGTGCTCTTCGCATGATTTGGCATCCGATAAGAGCACGTGGCTCTTGGGCTGATTGTATAATTCCGAATCGCTCTATCTTTGTAGTAGCTATGACTAGGAGGCGTTCATGTCATATAACAAACGAACAAGTATCCGGGCTACGAGGGGTGAAGAGATGACGTTCGACGAGCTGCACGGCTCGAAGTTGAAGGCGCTGATCAATATGGCGATTGCGCTTGTCATCAGCTTCTCGCTCGTGATTGCTTTCACGCCGCTTGCATCCGTGAGCTCTGCGTTCGCAGACCCGACGGAAGATCCGGAGACTCCGGGTATCACCGATGAGAACGGCGATGGTATCGATGACAAGTATCAGATCGTCGTCACGTATAAAGTCGTGAACGGTTCCTGGGACGATGGCACGACCGCTAACGTGACGGAAACGGTGACCTTGCTCGGGGCCGATGACCAACCTGCTGAGGATGGCACGGCGACGCTTGCCGACACTCCTGCTGTGGGCAATGAGCCGAATGCAAACTACAAGGCGGGAAAATGGGATACGGAAAGCGGTTTGCTGCCGACCACCATTTCCGCTTCGGACGCGACTGATGGCGTGGTTACCTATATCTACACCTACGTCGAAAAGGCCAAGTACACCGTCACGTTCGATACTGACGGCGGGAGTGCTGTCGCAAGCCAGGAGGTATATGAGGGCGGCAACGCAACAGAGCCCTCTCCCGCTCCTACCAAAGCTGGCAACACCTTCGACGGCTGGCAGTTGAATGGTGCCACTTACAGCTTCGATACTCCTGTCGATAGCAACATCACGCTTACGGCCAAGTGGATCCCGGTTTCGACTCCCGATCCGGAAGAGCACGTGATCACGATAACCTACAAGGTCGAATACGGTTCCTGGAATGACGGAAGCGCCCAGCCCAAGACTCAGTCCCTGACCTTGACCGGGGATGCGTCCGGCGCACTCGAGCCTCCCGCTGTCGGCAATGCCCCGACGACGAACTGCAAGGCTGGAAAGTGGAAAACGGAAAGCGGCGAGCTTCCCGCGACCATCACGTATGCCGATACGACCGATGGCGAGATAACCTACACCTATGCCTATGCGCAGAAGGAGCAGTTCACCATCACGTTCGATAGCGATGGCGGGAGTGCGGTTCAATCGCAGCAAGTCTACGAGGGCGATTTCGCTACCAAGCCGGCAAATCCCACCAAGGCGGGCATGAGCTTTGCCTATTGGGTCACGGCTGATGGAGCGGCTTACAAGTTTGATACGACCCCCGTGATCGGCAACCTTACGCTCAAGGCCATCTGGATGCCCGCTGCGGGTCAATGGAAGAGCAATTCCACGGGTAAATGGTATGAGTACAGTGACGGTAGCTACATCAAGAACGACTGGTTGAATGATGGTGGCAAGTGGTATCACTTTAACAGTTACGGCTATATGCAGACCGGTTGGCAAGAGACCACGGCTCCTGAATCAGAGCAGGTGAACTGGTACTACTTCGATGCATCGGGCGCCATGGCAACCGGATGGAGGCTTCTTAACGGCACGTGGTATTACCTGGACACCACGACGGGCGGCATGTACGAGAACGGTCAGTATCCGATTGCCGGCAAGAAGTACTACTTCAACTCAAATGGTGCCATGCAAACGGGTTGGGTGAATAGCGGCACGAAAGAGGCCCCCATTTGGTATTACTATGATGCATCTGGTGCCATGGCAACGGGCTGGGCGTACATCGGTTCAACCTGGTATTATCTCGACCCGGCGTCGGGAATCATGGTAATTGGCGCCCAGAACATTAACGGCAAGGAGTACTTTTTTGCCAATGACGGAGCCATGGTGACGGGCTGGAACAAGGTCGTTAGCAATGATGTCGCCAATTGGTATTACTACGATGCTTCCGGCGCAATGGTCACTGGCAAGTGGATTATCGTCGGCGGAACATGGTATTACATGGGAGCCGATGGCGTTATGGAGATCGGCCAGTTCAGCGACGGCAAGGCGAACTACTACGCCAACGCCTCCGGTGCCATGCAGACGGGCTGGGTGAACACCGGCACGACGGCTGCCCCCATCTGGTATTACTACGGTCCGTCGGGAGCTATGGTGACCAACGCATGGGCTGGAGACTACTGGCTTGGTGACGATGGCAAGATGGTCACCGATAGCTGGGTCGATAACGACAAGTACTACGTTGGTCCTGATGGCAAGTGGGACAGCAGCAAGAAGCCGGCTGCGGACTCCGGTTCCGAAACCGAGTAAAGAACGCATAAAGTAGGTTCCGTGCTCTGCGTCATTGATTCGCTGCTCCTTGCGAGCTCGGGTCATGACGCAGAGCTCCTACTTTCAAGATAGGAAGAACATTGGGCGTTACCGAAGAATCTCACCGTATTGGCTGGGGGCTAGCTGCTCTTGCCCTGATCTTCCTGTGCGCTGCTTTCGTGCCACATCAGGCGCTTGCAGATGGAAATCGCTCTTTGCTGTCTGGTGAGGTGCGCATACATGTTCTCCCGTTTAGCTATAACGATGCGATCATCATCGAGTGCGATGGCCATTTTGGCGTAGTTGACTCGGGGGAGGATGATGACTATCCCGACGGGTCAGACCCTCGCTATCCTCCACGTGATGGCACAATTGTCGGTGGCGGTCACGAAGACGAGGTCATTGCCTATATGAGAAAGATCGGCGTGACCCAAGACAATCTCGATTTCTACATCGGCACTCATTCTCATAGCGACCACATCGGCTCGGCACCGGACATTATCGAGGCATTCCATCCCAAGGCGATTTATCTGTCCGTCTATGACGATAGCCTGATTACGGATGAGGCACGATTATGGGATAACCAGTTCGTATACGACAAGTTCCTCGATGCGGCAAAATGGGCGCAGGACGCGTATGGTGCCCGTTTCATCCAGCATCTCGATTCGTCTTATGCGGGTGCCGATGATTCGGATAAGGGCAGCCCGGTTTTCATGCTCGGCGATGCCAAGATCGAGATATTGAACTACGACGAGACATACCTGCATACGAAGGTTCCCGATGCGAATTACTTCTCCTATGGCGTGAAGATCACGGCGGCAAATGGACGAACGGCCTTCTTGGCCGGCGATATCAATAACTATACAGATGGCGATGGCAACGGCGTGGGCGATGAGGATCGCCTCAAGGACGTTGTCGGTCCCGTCGATTTGCTCAAATTGGGCCATCATGGCGCTGCCGGATCGAACTCTTCGGATTATCTGCGCGCCATCCTCAAGCAGACAAATGGTGACGACAGGTGCGTCGTGGTCCAGACGGGGGATTTCGCGGCTCTTGCACGGCGAGTCATTGACATTCTAGACGAGAAAGGCGCTCGGTATTTCAGCGCTCCCGAGATGCCCGGAAAGGGCGAAGATGCGTTTGTCGCCGATCTTACGGCTGATGGTGTGTGGACCAATGCAGAAGATGCGGATCCTGTTGTGCGAGAGTTCATTGTCGCTCCGTATGCGACCCTTTACTTGAATGGCGTTCCTTACAAAGGAACGGGCTGGCATACAGCCAAGAGCGGAAAGCAGTATTTCTTCGGCGAACCCGGTGTTGATGAAGGGTCTTGCGATGCCGTCACAAATCGTTGGACGACTCTTGATGGCGTGAAGGTCTACATCGAGGAGAATGCGGAAATAATCAAGTATCCCCATAATGATGATGTGGAGCCCGATATACCGAGCGTTGATAGCAATAAACGCGGGTGGCATAAGGTCGGATCGGATTGGGTGTATTACGATTCCCGGGGAGTCTTGACGACTGGCTGGCTCAATGTTGGCCAGACCTGGTACTACCTGCGCGATTCGGGCATCATGGCGACCGGCTGGGTGTCCGTCAGTGGCTCAGATTATTACTTTGACGGTTCGGGCGCCATGCAAACGGGCTGGCTCAAGCAAAACGGCCACTGGTTTTATCTCGATCCGTCCGGCGCCATGTTCACCGGCTGGCTTGCCGACCGTGGCTCTTGGTATTACCTGCACGAATCCGGCATCATGGCTACGGGGTGGGAGCAGGTTCAGGATGTCTGGTATCTCATGAGCGATTCCGGTGCCATGCTCACTGGCTGGCAATATCTGTATGGCACGTGGTATTTCTTCCAGAATTCCGGTGCCATGCTCACAAGCTGGTTATACGATAACGGCGCTTGGTATTACCTGGAAGACTCTGGGGCTATGGCTACCGGCTGGGAGACGGTAAATGAGATTCGCTATTACATGAACGGCTCCGGTGTCATGCAGACGGGCTGGGTACTCTCCGGAGGTAAATGGTATTACCTGGACGCATCCGGTGCCATGGCAAGGGGATGGCGTGTGGCCAATGGCGCTTGGTATTACCTGAGCAAATCCGATGGCATCATGCAAACTGGCGTGCAAGAAGTCGATGGAAAGACATACTGCCTGAGTTCATCGGGCGCTATGCTCACCGGTTGGCAGAAACTCAAGGGAACGTGGTATTACTTCAACGCTTCCGGAGCTATGGAAAAGAGCAAGTGGGTTGGCAATTACTACGTCGGCGCGGATGGCGCCATGGAGTCCAACGTCTGGGTTGGCATATATCACGTTGACGCCACCGGGCTTTGGGATGCGACAGATCCATCTAGAGGAGTGGTATCCTCTTCGTAGAAAAACTGTCAGATAAATAGTTTGTCGAGCGAGAATGGCAAGGTAGATGATGATCGAAAGCGGCTTCAAATCAGATCGGGGCATGTTCGTGCGGGTATCTCGCGTTCTTGTTTTTCTGGTGGCCGTTTTCGTCTGTACGAGCATTGTCATTTGTCCTGCCCATGCCGAAGATTCAAGTACTCCCTCTCGTTTCAACGAAGCCGATGAATCGAGTGGCCAGGATCTCGGCACGCAAGGTGCGCAGCCCACGAACGGGCAGCCCGGGAGAGAGCTGGCTGGCGAGAGGTCTTCCTCGCGTGATGTCACGCTCTCGAATGCGGCCACGCCCGTCGGCACGGATTCTTCGGCAAGCAAAAACGAGTCCTCCGCCAAGCCGGAAGCAGATGATTCCAAGGCAGACGCTTCCGCTCAGCAAAAGCCCGTCAAGAAGCCGATCAAAGCCGGATGGATGCAAGATTCCGATGGCACTTGGTATTATTTCGCAAACCCGAAGGCCAAGCCCTCGACAGGTTGGATTGCCTCTGGTGGTGCCTGGTATTGGCTGCAACCGGACGCAAACGGCGCGATGGCCACGTCCAAGTGGATTACCGACAAGGACAAGGAATACTACTTGACTTCCTCGGGTGTCATGGCGACCGGCTGGGTCAAACATGACGGCAAGTGGTACTACGCGAACGGCTCGGGGGCAAAGGTCAAGAATGCTTGGATTGCTCCTGGTGGACGATGGTATTGGCTTGAAGCCGACGGGTCGATGGCCGAGGCAAAATGGGTGAGCGTCAAGGGTGCCGATTACTATCTTGCTGGTTCCGGCGTCATGGCCACCGGTTGGGTCAAGTACGATGGCAAATGGTATTACACGAACGGCTCGGGCGCCAAGGTCAAGGGCGGCTGGATAGCTCCCGGTGGCGCCTGGTATTGGCTACAGCCGGATGCAAACGGCGCCATGGCCGAGGCTAAGTGGGTCACCGACAAGGGCAAGAAGTACTATCTGACCTCTTCGGGTGCCATGGCAACTGGTTGGTACAAGGCGAGTGCCAAAGATGCTGCTGGCAAAGATGCCATAAATTGGTATTACGCAGATGGATCCGGAGCGCAGGTCAAGAATGGCTGGGTTTGTCCACACGGGACGTGGTACTGGCTACAAGGTGACCTCGAGGGCGATCTGCTGGGGTCGATGGCGACGGATAGATGGATCTCGCCGGATGGCAAGAGATACTACCTTACCGAATCAGGTGCCATGGCACTCGGCTGGTTCAAGGTCAAGGGCGACAAGTCGACTTGGTATTACGCGCAGGGATCTGGCGCTCAGGTGCAGAGTGGCTGGCAGTACGTAAATGGCCGCTGGTATTGGTTCGACAAAGACAAAAAAGGCGCCATGACCAATGAATCTCTGAAAACGATCGATGGCAAGCAGTACTCGTTCACTCAAAACGGCGATATGCGCTCTCATTGCCAGGTAACGCTCGAGACGAAGGAGGACGGCACCAAGATCGCAGGATATGCTGCGGATTCCGGTGCGATCTCGCGTATCGGCAAATTCGACAAAGATGGCAAACTCATCCTGACCGATGATGGTGGAAAGATAATATCCGGATGGCATAAAACCGCGGGGCTCTGGTTCTACGGAGCATCTAAAACGGGCATTGCTCATACCGGATGGCTGGAACTCGGCGGGGTATGGTATTACCTGGACAGCAGCGGTGCCATGGTTGCCAGCAATCGAAATATCGATGGCAAGTACGAACAATTCGATGGGAGCGGAAGGTGGCTCGGCACAAATACGCTCGCATCAAGGGCACAAGGCTATTCAAGCGGAACCAATAGGCTTATTCTCGTCGATCGCGGTGCCCATCAAGTTGGCGTTTTTACCGGCAGTCAAGGAAACTGGAGTCCTACGTATCTGTGGTCATGCGTCACGGGCGCACCGGGCACGCCCACCATCACGGGAACCTTCCGAACGACAGGAGGCAAGGTCGGAACTCTCACCACCGACAGCCGTGCACACTACTGCACGCAAATTGCGGGCGGATACTTCTTCCATACCATCTTGGCATCGGATAGCGAGCTCGGGCACAGCCTTTCGCATGGGTGCATACGGCTTGCATATCCCAATGCCCAATGGATATACAACAACATTACTGCTGGAACGACGGTGGCCATATTTAACTAGGCACCTTCGTGCCTGCACGCCAACCAAGTTATAGATGGGAAACGAATAATCGAGACGGGTCTATTCAGGCTCGATTATCGATTTCCATTCTCCAAAATGCTGGGAAAGCAGGCGGTTGGCGGTTACGTCGGTGCGACATTGATTCGATATGCGCTGCGCGAGCTGATGGTCTGACGCTAGCGACACGAGCGCTTCGGCCCATGCGTCCTTCGAGTTCCCCGGAATCAGGATGCCGTTTTCGTGACTATTGACTACGCGTGCATAGGGTTCTATTTCCGTGAAAATCGCAGGCAGGCCCATGGCGGAGTATTCCAAGTACTTCAAGGCGCTCTTCGACCAGTTGAGCTTGTTGTCTAGGTCAAGGGGCGCGATGGCGAAGTCAAATGGCCTCATGCTCTGGAGCCAGGGTATGTAAGATGTGTAGAATCGCATCGAGTCGGGTACCCTCACGATGTTCATGCCGGGAAGCTTCGTTGTCGTTCCTCCGACAACCACAACCTCGAGATCCTTTTTCAGCTGCCTTTTGACAATTTCCTGAGCAGTCCGAATCGCTTCTACAACTGTTTTCAGATCAGCGTCGTGCGTTTCCGTTCCGGAGTACAACACGCGTATCTTGGATGGGTCTTTGGGTTGCTTTTGCCTCGGTTTGGACTGCCAGATGCGATCGTCAAGGTAGTTGGGCACTATTATCGGGAGCTTTTCCCCATAGCCAGCGCTGACGAGTCCCTGTTTCACTCCCGCGGTCGATACGGTAACCGTGTCGGAAAGTCCGATGAGCGATCCGAGCACGTCAAGGCGCCTTGCGTATTGATCGTATTCCGGATGCGCTTCGGTTATGCTGAAGAGGTCGTCATCGATGTCTATCCAAATGCGGGTAGACGGATACTTGTCTTTGAGAAGCCGCAGGGCGCCGAGCGCCTCTGTACTGATTTTTTCTCGAGATACGACGATGGTTAGCGGAAACCGATCAAGAACGCGCTCGGAGATATTGAAGGATTGGGCCTCCTCGTCATATGCCAATCGGGTAATGCAGAACGTAAGTGTCCTCGACAGGGCATCATTTAGCAGGACGGGTCCCATTATTCGTATGTAATCCGTCGCACAGTCGGGTTCCGAGAGATAGAGCAGAAGATGCGCCTTCCATGGCTGGCGGCCGGATGCTATTGCTTCGCGGAAAACCCCTTTGATGCCCAGGGAGTCCACGGTTTTTCGCACGAGCGCGTTTTGGCATTTTCTTGCGTTCATCATGAGTTAGGAACTCCGCTTTTGTTCGCGTGTCGGATGAGCTCATCGACGATCTCTTCGATGTCCAAGTCAAGGGGCATGACTTTACCGAGGTCATACGCCTTTATTCTTTCCGCCGGAGCTCCAATGTCGAACGAGGCGACGGGAAGTCCCATCGAAATTGCCTCCGAACATGTAAACGAAAATGTTTCCGGCCAGATACTCGGAAAGAAGATGACATCTATCTCTTCTGACTGGACAAGGTTCGAAAGCTCGTCGCGCTGATACTCGCCGATGACTTTGATTCCGTCTGGTTTCTGGCCATCTTCGAAATCTCCGAATAGCACGACGGAGATTCCAGCGGCTCTAGAGTGCTCGGCAATGGATTTGACTATGCTGGCTCCCTTGTGCTCGCACATTCTTCCTATGATGCCGATCCTGATTTCATCATGATTGTATCCGTTTGTCTTGACCTTGGGGAGTGGGCGTACGGCATGAGGCGATACGATTACTCGCGCTATTTGGGGAAACGCCCGAGTGAGTAGCTCTTCGGATGATACGGAGAAACATACGACATCTGCCTCTTCGCCAAAAAGGGCCTCCCATTTGCTTCGGTAGTCGAGAATCGTCGCTCCGTATTCCCGATCGAACCCTTTTTTCTTGTAGCACTCCTGACATTTCATGAGGTTGGAGGGAATGCCGCAGAAACGTCCTTCGCAATCCAGTAGATTGATGCTTGGGCAAATTGGAAAATAGTCATGAATCAGGATTTTGCAAAGAGGCTTCCTGACGCGTATGAAGTCTTTGATTGTCTCCATGTTGCCCTGGATCTGTCCAAACGTGACGAGTTCGTTTATCCACACCTCATCGACATCGTCGAAGAGAGAAAGAAGACTTGCGAGCGAGGTGGAAAGGCATTGAAAAGACAGTTCGCCGCATTCGACGGTCAGGTGATACATATACTCGACGGGCTCGAAGGCCAGCGTGGCAATCGCGCGCCCCTGTTCCAATATTTTCGGCTTTTCCTTTTCGAGATAATCGTTTGCGCCGCCACCAAGCAGATGATTGAAAACCAGAAGGACGGGGGGTAGTTGAGAGCACCTGAGTGCAGATTGAACATAGGATCTGAACTGTGATAACGGATCAGCTTGGCAGAAGCATGCCACCTCCTCTAAATAGGTCGGATGCTTCTCGAGCAGCTTCTTCTCATGCGCCTCGCAGAGAGCCCGTTTTTCATCGCTCTCGAAGCTCCCGCCATGCTTATGATAGACAAAGAGGTTTTCCACGAGGACGTTTTTGAATCCTGCCTTGATGGCACGCTGGCACCAGTCGTTTTCTTCACCATAGCCTTTGCCAAAGGTTTCCTCGTCCAGTGCTCCGATTTTGGCGAGGGCGTTCCTGCTCATCGCCATGCAGAACCCAACGCCAGTGGGGACTTCCGTATAGAGTGGAATCATTTTGCCGAATTGCTCGTCAATTGCCTTGAGCGAAAGGCCGTCGAATAGGCGGTTATTCTCGAGGAAATTCGGAAAGCTGCAGATCGTGCCGCTGTTTGTCATGGGGGTGGCCGATGCGACCGTTTCGTCGATTCGTATCGGTCTGATGAGCCGCTCCAACCATCTATCGGGAAGTTCGGTATCCGTGTTCAATATGACTACGTCATTGGAAGACATGGATAGTCCGCGGTTGACGGACCGGACAAAACCGAGATTGCGGTCGTTCTCAATCAGAATGACGTTATCCGCATTGTCTGCGACTGACTGCAGGTAATCGTCTACGCGTGAATCGGGGCTTGCGTCGTTGATGATGATCAGGCGATAGGGCAGACTGGTTTGTTTCACTGATTCGAATAGGGGAGACAGCAATTCGAGGCCGTTGTAAATCGGGATGATAATGTCAACGATGTCCTCGGTGGTAGAGGGATTGTTTTGGAGATAGGGGCGTAACGAGCCAAGCTGCATATACCCCAAGTCGATCTCGCCGAATTGATTCGACTCCCATGGGTCGAAAACCCTAGGATGAATCGCCTTGCTGGTATTTTTCCTTATGGTGCCCAGATTTAGGAAGTAGTCTCCCTTTGGCGTTTCGAAACGCAGCCGCGCGGATAAATCGACGTTTGATTCGTATTGCAAGAAGGCGTATATTCCGGCGTCGCCGAGATCCTTGTTTCCGAAATAGGACTCTGCGGCCGGTGACCGCCTCGTGTTTATCGTCTTCGTGAAGATTGCCTTGTCGTCTTGAAGCACTTCCAGGATTGGTCGATTGGTGAGGAGACGGAAGCTGTAGACCCAACCCTCCAGCCGAATCATCCCATTTCCCGCTTGAAATACGTTGATATCCGCTATTCCAATGGTGCGAAAGTCTTGGAACCCGCCGTCTCGAAGACCCTTGGCAATCCATCTAAGTCTTCGAAGGGCAACCAATGTCGACATAGCTTCTCCTTAGCGAAAAGCGCGTTTGCTACGTGGTTGGTACAGATGTCATTTAGATACGCATGATTATATACGGAGACGCTTCTGTAAAGGGACGTTCTGGCTATATGCGTGCCGCGTCTGGGATATAGAGGCCCATTTGGCTGCTGCGTTTGTCTTCAACGCGTCAACTGAAGTAGATTGCTGCAGGCAAGATATACTCTAGGTATCATGTGTGACTGATGATTTGATATGGATCGCAAGAAGATTGGTCTGTGCACGCTTTGATGAAGGAAGGGTTGATGGCTGTTGAGGGTTCTTGGCCTGAAAGAAACTCAAGAGCGCTTGCTGCTCATGTTGGAGAGCTTCGATAGCTACTGCACGCTTCATGATTTGCGGTATTTCCTCGATAGCGGCACATTGCTCGGCGCCATCAGGCATCAAGGATTCATCCCCTGGGATGATGACGTGGATTTGGCGATGATGCGCGAGGATTTCATGCGCCTGATAGAACTTGCGAAGGCCCATCCATATCTCGATGAAGATAAGAAGTACAAGGTGCTCGCACCTCTCTCCGAAGAGAACATATACCCCTTCGTGAAGGTTGTTGACGTGCACACCGTTGTGTATGAGGCGAACTTTATGCACGACCATCCCCTCGGTTTATGGTTGGACGTGTTCTGCTTTGACTATCTGTTTGAAGATGATAACCAGCAAAACAAGCTTCTAAAGGAACGGGAGAAACAGCGGATTCGCTTCTTTTTACTCACCGCCGGCAACGCGGTTGACCCGCGGGTAAAGAGAATCATGCCGTTTATCAAGGTCGCCAGGGTGTTCCTAAGGCTTGCTGGCAAAACGCCTGAAGACGCCTTGCGCCAAATATGGGAACTTTCCTTTCGGGGTCCCGAAAGAAGTACGCGAGTCGGAAATATCGCCTGGTGCACGGGGGAGTCCGACCGTTATGAGGCTGAGTGGTACCAGCAGCTTGTGCGGGTTCCCTTCGAGAGCCTTGAACTGCCTATACCCCAAGATTATGTTCATGTGCTACAAGCGCAATATGGGGACTACATGAAACTCCCCCCCGAGGATCAGAGACGGTCCCATAGTTCAAAGACGTACGAGATCGATTGAAGGATGGGCCGTGCACAGCTTCTGAACCCATACGTTGTGTCCAAGACGATTGCGATGAGCCGGAGAAAATGACCATCAGTTTTGCAAAAAGGCAGACAACTCCTTCGAGGACAGCTCCCCTGTCAATCAAGGCGAACATGCTGTGGAATTCAGCTGGCTCATTTACGTACATGCTTGCCCAATGGCTTACCACCGTGCTCGTTGTTCGGATGTCAGTCGGCTTTGACGTAGCGGGCATATACACCTACGTCATGTCCATCTACACGATCTTCTCATCCGTGGCCGAATATCGTATGTATGCCTATCAGGTAAGCGATATCCATGACGAATATAAGGTGGGCGAATATTTCGTATTCAAATGTCTGACAAGCTGTATCTCAATCGTCGCGACCATGGCATACGCGTTCGTGACTTCGGAACCATCGCTCTGGTTGCCGATATTCCTCTACCTTATCTACAAAGACCTTGGGCTCATCCTCGATGCGTTTCACGCCGAAGAACAAAAGAAGGAGCGCATGGATTACATAGGCATTTCGGTTGGCCTGCAGGGCATCGGATCGCTTATGAGCTTCTGGATCGTGTTCGGGATTACTCAAAACCTAAACTGGACGATTTTTGCCATGGCGATAGTCACGGCGCTGATAGGCGTTTTCTATGATCTTCCGCGCATAAGGTGGTTTGCGGATTTCAAGCTTCGCATATCTGCTGGAAAGGTCCGAAAGCTTCTCGTGTGTTGCTTTCCGGGAGTTATCGCCCTTGTTGCCCTCGCGGGCTCTGGCTCCATTCCGCGGCAGTATCTTCTTACCGCGATGGGAGAAAGTGCGCTTGGTGCCTACGGAACCATTGCGGCTCCCTTGGCTATCATCCAAGCCTGCGCTAGCTATATCTTCAATCCGCTTCTCGGATATCTCACCGTTGCGTATGAGGAGAACGATACACGGCGCTTCTCTCGTCTCATGGGACTTACCGTGGGTGGAACGATTCTCGTTGGCCTTGCATGCGCCGTCTTGCTTTATTTCTTTGGCGATATGCTCTATGCGCTCATATACGGGGAAGAGGTACTTTCCTACATGTACTTGATACCTTTGCTCATTGTCAGCTCGGTGACCATGTCCTTTGCGACTTTCCTCAATACGCTCATGGTGGCGTTGCGAAACTTCAAGGCCACGCTTGTCGGTGGTTTGCTGTCGTTGGCCGTGAGCTTGGGTACCATGGTTCCTTTCGTCTGGCTTTTCCAATTGAATGGCGCAACGCTCTCGTTGATAGCCGCAACGGTCGTGTCGACGCTTGTCATGGGCCTATGGCTTCTTAAGCAATTAAAAGAGCATGGGAGGAATTGATGTCTTCGGAACATACGGAAATCTCCGCCATTGTCACCTATTACAATCAGCCGTTCGATGACCTGCTCTTTACTCTTAGTTCATGCGTGCTGCAAAAGGGCGTGGACTTTGACATTGTCGTTGCCGATGATTGTTCGAATCGTGATTATCATGAGGACATTGAGCGCTTTTTCGCGTTCACCGGTTTTTCGAACTATGAAATCGTGCGACAGCCGCAAAATGTGAAGACGGTTGGCAACATCCTTTCCGCGCTTGGCGTCTCGAAGGGAAAGTACATTAAAACGATTGGCAGCGAAGACGCATTCTTCTCTGAGCGCACTCTACGAGATGTCGTCGACTATTGCATTGACAATGACTGCCAATTGGGTTTCGGAAAATACTGCGCTTTTCAAAAGCGCGATGGAGATTACACATGCGGGGAATTCGAGGCTCCTAGAAACAAGCAAAGCTATCTCGAGCCAAAACCCCCGAGAAGAATTCTGGAGCAGCAGCTGATAAATGCGGACTGGATACCCGGGGGAGCCCAGTTCTTCGAAAAGGGGCTTTTCGAGCAATTGCTTGCTGTCCTTCAGCATGATTACGGCATCAAGTATTGCGAGGACTTCGCCGCAACTATCGCCCTGTGCGATCCTGATTCGCGAATCGGCTTTCTCGACGAATTCCTAATTTACTATGCCGTTGGTTCGGGCATCTCGACTTCCTCTGCCCAGACGAGACCCTACGCAATATATGCAGACCATCAGTCTCTATACGGGAAAATCGGGAAACGCAATCCTTACGGGATGGCTTTTCGCAGGGCACGGACCCTCTTCGCCTTGCGAAAGTTTGTTGCGCTTCGGACACCCGTTTACCACAAACTGAGGAAACGCGAGTTCGAAAGCAGGTCTCGCAATGATGACGGGCGGTCATGTGATCTCGTCGGAGATTTCTTTTTCAGGTGCATGGAGCTGGCAGAAGCCTACATGAGATCTTCCTGATGCCCTCTCCTTCGCAACACGCACACGAGGAAGAAGACGATTGCCGCTCCGTAGGCGACCATGATCGCGAAGCTTGCGCCATTCATGCCAAACGCGTGAATCATGGGATACATCGTCGCCAGTATGACCGCGAACGAGATGGCGTAGCCTATGAGGTTCATCTTGTTCTTCCTCATGGTGATGAGGACGTCTCCCAAGAACCACACGTAAGCGGTCATGACCGTGCAGAGCACAAGCGGAATGATCAGGTAGGTGTACGGTGCGATGCTCTGTCCGAAGATCAGGACGAGCAGGGGCTCTCCCGCCAGCGCGAACAGAACGCCAAAGACAAGGGCGAGGGCGAAGATGGCAAGGGTGACTTGCAGGACGAGGCGAGAGAATCCGCGCTTGTCGTGCGCATGGAGAAGCTCGGCAAAGCGAGTCAGGAGCGGCGCGTAGATGTACTGGGCGCACATCTGCACGATGAGCACGGGGGCGGCCACCGACGAGTAGATGCCCAGGAACCACTCTCCCATGACGTCGTTGAGCGCCTGTCGTGGAATGGCGGGAACCGCCCAGCAAAAGAACGACGCGACGACGAGAGGCAGGCACTGGACGAACAGGGACTTGATGGCACGCACTTCGAACGCGGGCTTGAGGGGCTTTCCCGTAACCTTGAGAAACGCGATGCCGTCGAAAAGCGCTATTTCCAGGTACGTCGTCACCGTCATGAGTATGAGCGCGATATCGAGCGAGTTGAACAGCGCCATGCCGATGACGAAGGAGGCAAGCAGTAGGATGCCGCGAAGGACAAACGAGATGCCGATGATGTCCATGCGCGCGTCACGCTGCTCCTCGCCGTGCAAGACGTCGACGAACACGGGGCCAAGCGAGAAAAAGCCGTACAGAATCACGGTGACCCAAGTGCCCGGTGGGCAAGTCAAGAAGCAATAGACGAACATGACGACGATGGCCAGGGCGACGGTGATGATTCTGAAGCCCAGGTACTGCCTGAAAGTGAACTCCTCGTCGAGGTCGGAGACCTGGAATGCACGTATCTTGTAGTAGCCGATGGGCGAGAAGATGTTCGAAACGGCCATACCCAACGCAAGCAAGCCGGCAGCGTCATAGCCAGTGGAAAGACGCACGACCAGAACGGTGGTCAACCATTGGGCGGCCATGTAGACCAGAGATCCGGTGGCATTCCAGATCATGTTGGCGCGAATGGATAGCGTTTTGCGTGTGCCTTGGCTCATGTATGCATTATGCCCGTCTGATATTGGTATCATTCACGTGTTCGGTTCAGCATTATCGCCTGCGCATCTTCGTGACGCAACAATCGAGAAGATAAGCCGGGTCAACAGGAAAGGCACGTCTCATGTGGCTTACCTTTGCCATAGTCGTCGTCATGTGCGTGCTGGCATTTTACTTGCCGGGGTTCTTGTTGTTCCTGGGCTTGGGGGTCAGCCGCATCAGGGCGTTGCTCATCGCGCCGCTTGCCAGCGTTGCGGGCTATTGTCTGCTCGGTATCATCTTGCCCAAATTCGGCGTCTTCTGCTCGTGGATGACCGTCTTTCTCCCCATGCTCGTGATCTGCGCCATTCCTTTTCTCATCCGTCTTGCGCGCGGGCGCAAGGATGGGCTGCAGCCTGAGCGGACGGGCATCCTCGACTGGAGGACGCTCGTCATCTACATCGCCTTGGGACTTGTCATTGGCCTGTACGTCTATGTCATGCCGCTTGGCGCGCCCGATGCCTTTTCGCAGGAGTACGACAACGCCTTCCACATGGAGACGATTCGGGCATTCGTCGACTCCGGCGCCTGGTCCGTGCTCGAGGTCTCCAAGTACATGACACCCGTCGACCAGGCAATCGCTCCGCTACCGGGTACCGGCTTCTATCCGGCCCTGTGGCATCTCATGTGTGCTCTTGTCGTGAACGTGCTCGGCTGTCCGGTCGCCCTTGCGCTCAACGCCGTGAATTATGTGGTTGCAGGCCTGGTCTTTCCCACGGGGATGCTGCTTCTGCTCGCCACCGTCTTCGCGGATCGCACGACGGTGCGCCTCGGCTCGCTTGTCACCCTCGCCTTCGTCGGGTTTCCCTGGATCATCCTCTATTGGGGCCCCTTGTACGCGAATGCCTTCGGTTTCGCGCTCGTGCCGCCGGTTGCCGCGCTCTTCGTGCGCATCGTAGATGCGCTGGGTGCGCATGCGCTCAAGGTGGTGGATGTCTTCGCCTTTCTGCTCGGTACGCTCGTGCTCGCCGTCGCGCAGACGAGCTCCATTTTCTTCTGCGTCATCTTTCTCGCACCCTATTGCGTCTATCGTCTGTGGACGCACGAGGGTGGCGTACATCTGGGGCGTCATGTGGTCTCCCAGAGGTTGCTCGCCGTGCTCTTCGCCCTTTTCGTGCTCGCCGTGTGGACGGGCCTCGTCTTCGCGCCGTTCATGCACTCGCTGGTATTCAACAACGAGTGGGTTCCGTTGGAATCAGTGGGTCAGGGTGTTTGGGATGTGATCACCTTGGCGTTTGGCTGGTTTGCGCCACAGTACGCCCTCGCTGCTCTTGTGCTGGCGGGCATCGCGTGTTCCGTACGGCATCGCGAGCATCTCTGGATTACCATCGCCTATCTTATATTCTGCGTGATCTATGTCATCTGCGTCGCTAACGGGGGATTTGCACGCCATTTCTTCGCGGGCTTCTGGTATGCGGATTCGTATCGCATCGTCGCCTGCCTGGCCCTGGTGGGTATCCCGCTTGCCGCGCTCGGCCTTGCGTATGTCGTGCGCTTCCTGCGTGCCCGTGTGCGCTTGGGCGAGAAGGGTGGGCGTCTTTGTCTGGGCATTCCTCTGACGCTGCTGTGCGTCGTGTTGTACTTGCCTACCGTAGAATTTGGCGGGTTCAAGATGGATACCGCGCTGGGGCAGGTTCAAAAGGAGTACTTCGGGGCAAACCATAACGAGATTCCGAGTCACCACATCAAACTCGATGCGGACGAGGAGGCGTTTCTCGCGCGAGTCGCCGAGGTCGTGCCCGAAGGTGAGCTCATCCTCAATGTGCCTGATGACGGTTCTGTTTTCGCTTACGCGACGAATGGCCTGCGCACCTATTATCGTGACTACCGTTTCTACGATGGCGGCCGCGACTCGAGGCGGGGCACAAGACCCAACGAGACGCGCGAGAGCAAGACCATCCGCAAGTACGGGGCCTGGTTCGAGGGAAACGAGAGGGTGCATGATGCACTCGAGGAGGTTGGCGCCCGCTATGTGCTGATTCTCGACCAGGGCAAGTCCTTTAGGGGACAACCCAAGCCGAATTCCTATGACGATGCACTCTGGACGGGTCTCATGGCCATAACCGATGACACGCCGGGATTCGAAGTCATCTTAAGCGAGGAGGACATGCGCCTCTACAGGATACTTGGGATTGAAGAAGGATAGCGACATCGCTTTATTCTATATTCGCGTCGTTGCATGTTGCTTTTAGCGCTCTATCACGGTAATTTGCAAGGTGCTTGCCAGCTGTCTTGTTCGTCGACGATAAAGCGTTTCATCGTCCGAGTGGAATCGTATCGCGTGTCGCCTAGAGTTCTTCTCATAATCCCCGCGTATAACGAGGAAGCGAATATCGCCCGTGTCGTCGGGGCGCTCAAGTCAGACTATCCCCAGTACGATTACGTCGTGGTGAACGACGGCTCGAAAGACGAGACGGCTACCGTTTGCCGTGAACATGGGTTCCGCTTTCTCGATCTGCCCATCAATCTGGGCCTCGCCGGCGCGTTCCAAGCGGGCCTCAAGTACGCTTACAACCATGACTACGACTGTGCCATTCAGTTCGATGCCGACGGTCAGCATCGCCCGGAATACATCGCGGACATGGTCGCCGCCCTGGCCGATAACGATATCGTCATCGGCTCGCGTTTTGTCGACGAACCAAAGCCCAAGAGCATGCGCATGTTCGGCAACAACCTCATCGAAGCAATGATCAGGATTACGACGGGTAAGGTCATCAAGGACCCGACGTCGGGCATGCGTGCCTATGACCGTCGCATGATCAAGGAGCTCGCCTTTGGTCCCAACCTTGGCCCCGAACCCGATACCCTTGCGTATCTCATGCGCAAGAAAGGCGCGCGTGTCGCCGAGGTCCAGGTATCCATGGACGAACGCATCGCGGGAGAGAGCTACCTGAACTTCAGGACCTCGACCTCGTATATGGCGCGCATGGCATTGTCCGTCCTTCTCATCCAATTCTTCAGATAGGGGAGGGCGAATGCTGTTTCCTGCACTGCGCGTCATCCTGCTCATCGCGGCCATTGGCCTTGTCGTCTTCCTTCTTCACAGCATCAAGAAGTCCAAGATGAGTATCGAGGACGCCTTGTTCTGGATGGGCTTCTCATTTCTCATCCTACTGATGAGCATCTTTCCGGAAATCCCCTCCTTTCTCTCTGACACCATCGGCTTCATGTCGCCGGTGAACTTCGTCTTCCTTTTCTTCATCTTCGTGCTTATCATCCGCGACTTTCTCTCGAACAGGCGTATCTCGCAGCTCGAGAACCGCGTCAAGGAGCTAACCCAGCAAATTGCGCTGGACAGGCTCGATCACTACCAGCGCCGGCATCTTGACGAGACGGACGAGGAGTAGTGCTCCGGATTGGGGCAAACGCGCACATATGCGATATTCTCCGCGCTCTATGCGCCTCACACCGGAGGCGTTGAGGTGTTCACGCAGCGACTTGCCCATCAGCTTACCGAACAGGGCAATCGCGTGGTCGTGGTGACGTCGCGGCCCAGTCCGGATGCTCCCAGTCACGAAACGCAAGAAGACGGCGTCGAGGTGTATCGTCTGCCGTGTTGGTCGTTTCTGGATGGTCGCCTGCCCATTTCGCATCGAAATCGCGAATACGAGGCCATGCTTTCGGAAATTGCGGAACTTGGGATTGATCGCATCCTGGTCAATGTGCGTTTCTATCGCAATTCCCTCGAGGGCGTGCGTTTTGCGCGGCGCATTGGAGCTCCCGTCATCGTGCTCGATCATGGCTCTGCTCATCTGACGCTTGGCAACGGCCTGTTGGATCGCCTTGTCGAGCGCTACGAGCACGCGGTCACGAATCGCATGAAGCGCCTTGGACCGGCGTTTGCGGGCATCTCGCGGGCGAGCGCCAATTGGCTATCCCACTTCGAGATCGAGACTTCGACGGTTATACCCAATGCAGTTGATGTCGGGCAGTTCGCAGGAGTTGCCTCGCCCCGTGATTTTCGCGCGGAGTTGCATGCGCTTGGCAAGGTGCTCGTCGTCTCTGTCGGGCGCCTTGAACCCGAGAAAGGGGCACTACAATTTGCACAGGCGGCTCCTTTGCTCGGAGATGGCTTTGTGCTGGCGCTTGCTGGAGAGGGAAGTCAACGTGTTCAGATAGATAAGCTGCATGCCGGCAATGTCTTCCTGCTTGGCCAGCTCGATCAGTCCGACCTTTCCGCTCTGCTGCGCGATGCGGATGTCTTCTGCCTTCCCACGCGCTCGGAAGGCTTTTGCACGTCACTTCTCGAGGCCGCCGCGCAGGGTGCCATTCCCGTCATACCGCACGTGGGCGGCACTGACGAGGTCATGGGTTGGAATCCGGTACATCATGGTGTGATGTTGAAAGACAACGAGCCGGAAGCCGTTGCGCAAGCGATACGCGAGGCTGCTGAGCAAGACGGCATCGCCGTGCAAGAACTCAGGGAGCACGTCGCAATGGATTGCACGTGGGACGCGACGGTAAAGGCACTGGAGGATGCGTTTGCGGCACTTGATTAGATGCGTGTGCGAAAGGGGCACGATGAGACAGTTGCTCAGAGACGTTGTCTCATCACGCCCGACACGTCTCTTCGCGCATCGTCCTAAGCTTCCATGACATTCACGCCGTCACCAAAGTCGAGGATGAGGGGCGCGTGGGTGTAGCGTTCCTCTTCCGGCGGCAGCTGCATGTAGTCACCGTATTCCGTCCTGAGGAAGGCATCGGGATTGTGGGGCGCGCGTAAGGTGAGACCGTCGAACGTAATGTCCTTCGTGGGAAACAGCACGTCGGAGTCAAAGGTTCCGTAATTCGTGTAGACCGCGCTCGTCCATCGTTTGCCCGGGTTATCCGTATCGATCGCATGGTCCATCTCGGATTGCAGACTCGCCTGCTTCCATGCACGTGCCACGGTACTGTGGACGAGTTTGCAAGCAAGCATGACGAGGGACTTTGCCGGAGTCCCTGCCGGGATCTTGGGGCGCGAGAAATGCTTGAGGTAGGACTTGAGTTGCGCCATGCGGGCCTTTTGGCATTGCCTTTGGGCAACGGCGGAATCTGCGTCGAGCCTGCAGAAGGGAAGGATGTCCACGAAGATGCCCTGATCGTATTCCGATTCAGCGCAGTTGTCATCGATGAATCGCGTGCCGTCCTTGAATACCTTTGCCCAGAGAGCCGAGAACCCCTTGGTGTTGGTCGAGGTATGCAGCGAATAGCCTTTCGGGAGCAACGCCGGTGTGATTTCGCAGAAGCGGTCAAAGTCATCTTTGGGCATCCCAATGTCGATATCGTCATCCCAGGGGATAAAGCCGCCATGGCGTATGGCTCCCAGCAACGTGCCGCCGTCGATGAAGTAGTCGATACCGTTTTCGCGACAGATTCTATCGATGACGGCGACGATTTCAAGGTCAATCGTCTGCAGGCGCTTCAATGAATCTTCGGGATAGGGAGATTGGCCCACGGTCGCTCCTTGTTTTTCTGGCGAATGATTCTAATTTCTTCTGACAATGATACAAACTTATACGACATTCGGGGAAGCGCGAGCCCGGCTTTCCCGCAGTAGATATATAATTATCCGACATGTTTCATGATTCCAAACGCGAGGAGCGCATCACATGAAGGGCATCATACTGGCAGGCGGCAGTGGCACACGCCTGTACCCGCTTACGCTGGTCACGAGCAAGCAGCTCCTGCCGGTTTACGACAAGCCGATGATCTACTATCCGCTCTCCACGCTCATGATGGCGGGTATTCGTGACATCCTCATCATCTCCACACCGGCAGACCTCCCCAATTTCGAGCGTCTGCTCGGCGACGGCAGTCAGCTCGGCATCCACCTGTCCTACAAGGTGCAGCCTTCACCCGACGGCCTTGCCCAGGCCTTCATCATCGGCGAGGAGTTCTGTGCGGGAGAGCCCTGTGCGCTCGTCCTCGGCGATAACATCTTCTACGGCAACGGCTTTCGCGAGCAGCTCAGGCGCGCTGTTAGGCGTGCCGAGAGCGGGGAGGGCTCCACGGTCTTTGGCTATTATGTCGACGATCCGGAGCGCTTTGGCGTGGTCGAGTTCGACGAGAACTATAACGCCGTCTCCATCGAGGAGAAGCCCGAACATCCCAAGAGCAACTACGCGGTCACGGGCCTGTACTTCTACGACAGGCGTGTGTGCGAGCTCGCCAGGCAGGTAAAGCCTTCGCCTCGTGGAGAGCTCGAGATCACCGACCTCAACGCGATGTACCTCGATGACGGTTCGCTCAACGTCGAGGTGCTCGGACGCGGTTACGCATGGCTCGACACGGGTACGATGGAGTCGCTCTTCGAGGCGACGAACTTCGTGCGCACGGTCGAGCAGGCCCAGGGCATTCCCGTGAGCGTCATCGAGGAGATTGCCTATGGCAATGGCTGGATTGACCGCGACCAGCTCGTCGAGGCTGCGAACAAGTACGGCAAGAGCAGCTACGGCAAGTACCTCAAGGGCGTGAGCGAGAACAAGTTCTATGCAAAGGACGGAAAGTAATCGATGAAGGTTCTGGTGACCGGAGAACGTGGCCAGCTTGGCAACGAGCTGAGGCGCTGCTTCGATACCATGCGGGCCGAGATCGGTCCCATTCCCGGCGTCTACAAGGACGCTAGGGTCGACTACGTCGACTACCAGGTGCTCGACATCAGCGATGCCGATGCCGTCGATGCCTGGTATGCCGAACACGGCCCCTACGACCTCACCATCAACTGCGCGGCCATCACCAACGTGGACGGCTGCGAGCAAAACGAGGCGGTGGCCCTGCACGTCAACGCCATCGGTGCCGAGAACATGGCTCGAGCCGCTCAAAATTGCGGCGGCAAGATCGTGCACATCTCCACTGACTACGTCTTTCCCGGCACCAATCCCGTGCCGCGCGTCGAGACCGATTCCATCGCGCCCATTTCCGCTTACGGGCGTACCAAGTGGGAGGGCGAGGTGCTCACGGGCGCGGCGTGCGAGCGGAGCTTTGTCGTGCGCACTGCCTGGCTGTATGGTTACATCGGCAAGAACTTCGTCAAAACGATGCTGCGCCTGGCACGCGAAAACGGCAAGATTTCCGTGGTCAACGACCAGTTGGGCAATCCCACCAACGCCAACGATCTTGCCTACGAGATTCTCAAGATCGCCGCGACGGACAACTACGGCACGTACCATTGCACAAACAACGGCACGTGCAGCTGGTTCGATTTTGCCTGCGCCGTCGTGGACGCGGCGGGCATCGAGTGCGAGAAGGAGGGGCTGAGTTCGGCCGAGTATAAGGAACGCTTTCCGCAAAGCGCCGATCGTCCGGCTTATTCGAGCTTGGAGAACGCGCATCTGGCGGCTACCATCGGAGACGAGATGCGTCCCTGGCAAGACGCGCTTGCGACGTATATGGACAAGTTTGAGGAATTGGCAGACTAAAGAGAGGGGGACGTTTTGCGATGCCCGATGAGCAGAAGGGCTAAAATCGCGAAGCGGTCTTGCGAGGACTGTTTGAGCGCGCTGCCCTTGCGCGCGAGTTCCGCAGCAGCTGAGCGGTTTTAGCCCTTCGGGTGCGAATCATTGGCGAGCAAAACGCCTCCCTCTCTTTTACTTGTAAAGGGGAGAAATGCCAGCTGACAGAGTCATAACGAGCGGCAACTTCACCTTCACGCAGACATCCATCGAGGGTGTCATCATCGTGGACGTGAAGGCATACGGCGATGATCGCGGCTATTTCATGGAGACGTACAAGCGCCCCGATTTCGTGGCCGGCGGCATCGACGTCGATTTCGTGCAGGACAATCAGAGCTCGTCCACCAAGGGCGTGCTGCGTGGCCTGCACTTCCAGATTAACCATCCGCAAAGCAAGCTCGTGCGCGTCGTGAGCGGCGAGGTCTTCGACGTATGCGTCGACCTGCGCGAAGGCAGCCCTACCTATGGCCAGTGGGAGGGCGTCATCCTCTCCGCCGAGAACAAGCGCCAGTTCTTCGTTCCGCGTGGCTTTGCGCACGGCTTTCTCGTGCTCTCGGACACGGCGGAGTTCTGCTACAAGTGCGACGATGTGTACCATCCCAACGACGAGGGTGGCTACATGTTCGACGAACCTGCCTTCGGCATCGAGTGGCCGCAGGTCGATTGCGACATCAACCTGAGCGAGAAGGACCGCAAGCACCCCGCGTTCAAGCGTGATTAGGCAAGGAGCAAACAGATGACAGAAGAGTTCAAGCCCACGAACATCATCGTCACGGGCGGTGCGGGCTTCATTGGCAGCAATTTCGTGCACTGGGTCATCGACAACCAGCCCGGTGTGCACGTCACGGTGCTCGATGCGCTCACCTATGCAGGCAATCTAGACAACCTGACCGGTTTACCGGAGGAACGCATGACCTTCGTGCATGGTGATATCTGCGACGCCGAGCTCGTCGACAAGCTTGCCGCGGATGCCGATGCCATCGTGCACTTTGCCGCCGAAAGCCACAACGACAACTCCATCCTCGACCCCACGCCGTTCTTGAAGACCAACGTCGAGGGGACCTTCACGCTTTTGCAGGCGGCGCGCGAACATGACCTGCGCTTCCACCACATCTCGACCGACGAGGTCTACGGTGACCTCGCGCTCGACGATCCGGCGCGCTTCACAGAGGAGACGCCGTATCATCCCAGCAGCCCCTACAGCTCGACCAAGGCGTCGAGCGACATGCTCGTGCGCGCCTGGGTGCGTACCTACGGCGTGCGCGCGACCATCAGCAACTGTTCGAACAACTACGGCCCGCGCCAGCACATCGAGAAGTTCATCCCGCGTCAGATTACGAACATCCTGTGCGGTATCCGTCCCAAGCTCTACGGTGATGGCCTCAACGTCCGTGACTGGATTCACACTGAGGATCATTCCAGCGCGGTTTGGGACATCCTCACCAAGGGCAAGATAGGCGAGACCTACCTCATCGGCGCTGATGGCGAGAAGAACAACATCGACGTTCTGCGTGCCATCCTGCGCGAGATGGGCAAGGACGCTGACGACTTCGACTGGGTCAGGGACCGTCCGGGCCATGACCGCCGCTATGCCATCGATTCCTCCAAGTTGCGTCGCGAGCTCGGCTGGAAGCCCATCCACACCGACTTCGACGAGGGCTTGCGCGATACCATCGCCTGGTACGAGGGCAACCGCGACTGGTGGGAGGACGCCAAGCAGGCGACCGAGGCCAAGTACGCCAAGCAGGGGCAATAGGGGTAACCAATGGGCATCGACGACCTCACGTTTGACGAGCGCGGGCTCATCCCATGCGTCGTGCAGCAATACGACACGGGCGAGGTCCTCATGGTCGCGTGGATGAACGCGGAATCTCTCGAACTCACGCGTACGACAGGAACCACCTGGTTCTGGTCTCGCTCGCGCCGGGAGCTTTGGAACAAAGGTTTAACGAGCGGAAACATTCAGACCGTCAAGGAGCTGTATTATGACTGCGACGGGGATACGCTCCTCGTCAAGGTCGATGCGGTCGGACCTGCCTGTCATACGGGCGCTACCAGCTGCTTCTACCGAAAACTAGACATCGAGCATGATTAACGGACGGCGCGTATAGCCATCCGAGGAAAGGGGCAGGCGCAATGTCAGATGCATTCGCCGACGAGTTTGGCGTGATAGGGTCGGCCGCGGCCGAGGCGAACAAGGACTACGTCCTCAAGACCGTGCAAGAGCGCCACATCCACTTCATCCGCATGTGGTTCACCGACGTGCTCGGCCAGATGAAGTCATTTGCCATCACGCCGAGCGAGCTCGAGACCGCCTTCGACGAGGGCATGGGCTTCGACGGCAGCTCGATCGAGGGCTTCGCGCGCTCGACCGAATCCGACATGATCGCGCTCCCCGATGCGAGCACCTTCCAGGTGCTTCCCTGGCGCCCCAAGGACGACGGCGTCGCCCGCATGTTCTGCAACATCCTCACGCCCGAGCGCAAGCCCTTCGATGGCGACCCACGCTACGTGCTGCGCCGCATGCTCACCAAGGCCGCGCGCATGGGCTACACGATGAACGTCGGGCCGGAGCTCGAGTACTTCTACTTCAAGAACGCCTCAACGCCCGAGCCCATCGACTATGCCGGTTTCTTCGACCTAATCGCTGATGATATGGCATCCGACCTACGTCGCGACACGATCTTGACGCTCGAGCAGATGAGCATTCCCGTCGAGTACTCGCATCACGAGACCGCACCCTCGCAGCAGGAAATTGACCTGCGCTACAGCGATGCCCTCTCGATGGCGGACGCCGTTATGACCTACCGCCTCGTCGTCAAGGAAGTCGCTCTCAAGCACAACGTGCATGCGAGCTTCATGCCCAAGCCGATTCGCGGTGTCGATGGCAGCGGCATGCACGTGCACATCTCGCTGTTCCGCGACGACGAGAACGTCTTCTTCGATGCCAATGACCCACTGGGGTTCGGCCTGTCGCAGACGGCCAAGCACTACACCGCCGGCTTGCTCAAGTACGCGCCCGAGATGACGCTCATCACCAACCAGTACGTGAACTCGTACAAGCGCCTCATCCCCGGCTTCGAGGCTCCCGTGTACGTGACCTGGGCCAATCGCAACCGCAACGCCCTCGTGCGCGTGCCGCTATACAAGCCCGACAAGGCGAATGCCGCGCGCTTCGAGTACCGTAGCCCCGATCCGGCGTGCAATCCCTACCTGGTGTTCGCCGTGCTCTTGGGCGCGGGCCTGCGCGGCATCGAGGACGAACTCGAGCTCGAGGCCCCGCTGACTGAGGATCTGTCGGCCATGACCGAGGAGGAGGCGCGTGCTGCCGGCTACCGCATGTTACCCGGCGACCTACACGAGGCCATCGAGCTGTTCGAGAAATCGGAGCTCATGCGCGAGGTGCTGGGCGAGGAGATGCATCGCTTCATCGTCGAGAACAAGCGCGAGGAATGGCGCTCGTATCGCTCGCAGGTCACGCAATGGGAGATCGAACGTTTCTTTCCGATTCTGTAAGGCGTGATAGGGGATAGGATTATGCATCGCAAACGCGTGCTGTACATACAGGAGGGCATGCAGACTTACGGGCGCCTGGCGCGTCTGACAGCCGAGCTCGATGCCGAATTCGAGGTCGTTTCCGCGGATGCCGCCGCACGCGGGCTCCCGGCTGTCGACCTTGTCGTATGTCCGACGCTTGGCATGCATCGCGACGCGTTTGCCGACTTCGAACAAAGGCTGCGCGCGATCGAGAACGTCGCGCTGCTGTTCGTGGTCGACCCCGACGCTCTCAAGACCTTGCGCCTTCCCGCTCACCTGCGTGCCGATTTCGCCCTGTCGACGTCTACGGACGACGAGCTGCTCATTCGCATGCGCCACTTGCTGTGGCCGGGCGAGGAGATGGCCAATTCCGATTTCATCACCGTCGATTCGATGGTGATCAACCTCTCGACCTACCAGGTGCTCGTCGATGGCAGCCCCGTCGACTTCACCTATCTCGAGTACGCGCTGCTTGCGTTTCTGGTGACGCATTCGGGGCATGTCTACTCGCGTGATGCCCTGCTCTCGCGCGTCTGGGGTTTCGATTACTTTGGCGGTTCGCGCACCGTCGACGTGCACGTGCGACGTGTGCGTTCCAAGCTTGGCAACGATCTTGCCTCGCACCTCCGGACTGTCCGCGGCGTCGGCTACATGTGGGAGTAAGGCTCGCCTGCTGCGCGGAGCTGTCCAGGATAATGAGACAATTGCTCTGAGCAACTGTCTCATTGTGCCACTTTCCTAAACGTCCACGAAGGCGTACTCGATTTCGTCATGGAGGCGCTGGCGCGTCTGCTCGATGCGGTCCTTCTTGAGCTCGCACTCCCAGATGACGACGACGTGCCATCCCTCGCTTTCGAGCTGTTCTTTGACGCGTTTGTCGCGGGCCTTGTTGCGCGCGAACTTCGCCTCCCAGAACTCCACGTTGCTCTTGGGCTTGCTTGCGTACTTGCAGCCCTCGTGTGCGTGCCAAAAACAGCCATTAATGAACAAGGCGAGTTTCCTGCCCGGGTACGCGATGTCGGGGTGTCCGGCGCACTTCTTCCAGTCACAGCGGTACCCCGGCCAGCCCATCTCACGCAACATCTTGCGCACGATGAGCTCCGGCTTGGTGTTGACGCGCTTGTTCGCGACCATGACGTTATGCACTGCCTCGCTTACCATGCGTTCCATGATACTGCACGAACCTGCGCTGTAATGTCCCAAGTTCGCGGTACTATGGGGACACTGTTCGCGCACCTCGCCCGAAAGGCTGGCCATGTCTAATCGATCGATTGCCGTCATTGACGGAAACTCCCTGCTTCATCGCGCGTTTCACGCCGTCCAGTCGCCCATGAACGCGCCCGACGGCACGCCGACCAACGCTGTCTTCGGCTTCATGCAGATGCTTCTGAAGATGATCGAGGATTATCATCCCGACGCCATCATCTGCGCCTGGGACGTGCACCGTCCCGACTGGCGCATGAAGCTGCTCGAGGCGTACAAGGCACAGCGTCCCCCCATGGACGAGTCCCTCGCCGTGCAGTTCCCCATCATTCGTGGTCTGCTCGAGGCGATGAACATCCCGTGCATCGCGATGGATGGCTACGAGGGCGACGACATTCTGGGCACCATGGCGGCACGCGGCGAGGCAAACGGCGATCGCGTCTACCTCATCACGGGCGACAAGGACGCCTACCAGCTCGCGAGTGAGACGACAAGCATCATGACCACGCGCAAGGGCATGTCCGACGTGGTCATCTACACGCCGGAAAAGGTTGTGGAGCGCTACGGCATCCCGCCTTGCCTCGTCCCCGACTTCCTCGGCCTCAAGGGCGATTCGAGCGATAACATCCCCGGTGTTCCCGGCGTTGGCGAGAAGACCGCCGCCAAGCTGCTCGCCGAATGGGGCTCGCTCGACGATGTGCTCGAGCATGCCGACGAGATCAAGGGCAAGATGGGGGAGCGCATCCGCGAGCATGCGGAGGATGCGCGCATCAGCCGCGCGGTCGCTACGATCAGGCGTGACGCGCCTGTCGAGCTTTCCCTCGATGACGTCCAGTTCCCGAGCTTTTCGGCCCAGGAGGTGAGCGAGGCCTTCGGGGCCCTGCACTTCAACCGGCACCTGCGTGCGGTGCTCGCCTTGTTGGGTGACGATGCATCGACTGCGGTGGCCATGCCCGAGCCCAAGGTCAAGCTGAGCTATCACATGGCACGCGACGCCGAGTCCTTCGTGAAGGCGGCGGTCAAGGCCGGCCGTCGGGTCGCGGTTGCGCTCGATGAGCCAGCCGAGCAGTCGCTCTTCGCCCAGGAGCCGCTGATCGTCTTTTCTGACGGAGCGGGCCTTGCCGAGGCAACGGTGAACGCGGCCGCGCCACTCATCGGTCACGTCCTCGCCGAGGGCACGTTGGTGGGCATCGACGTCAAGCATCTTCTACGCAAGGTGTTCACGCCCGGCCATCCCGCACACGAGCTCGACACGATTTTCTCCGCGCAACTCTTCGACTGTAGCCTCGCCGCGTATCTGCTCGATTCGGGTGGGAGCTACCTGACGAGCGAACTTGCCGAAAAGTACCTTGACCTGGTCAAGCCGACGGGTCAGGACGCTCCCAGCGATGGCCGGTTCGAGGCGGCTGTCGCCGAAAGCCTCGTCGACATACTCACGGCAAAGCTCAAGGAGGACGATTCCTGGAACCTCTACTGCGACATCGAGATGTGCCTCATGCCCGTCCTGCTTTCGATGGAGCGCTTTGGCGTGGCCATCGACACGAATGTCCTCAAGGACATCTCGGCCGAGATATCCGGGCATATCGAGGAGTTGCGGTCGCAGATTATCGAATTGGCGGGAGAGGATTTCAACATCGACTCGCCCAAGCAGCTCGGGCGCATCCTGTTCGAAGTGCTCGGTCTGGATACGAAGAAGTCGAAGAAGAACCGCAACGGCTGGTCCACGAACGCCGCCGTTCTCGAGAAGCTACGCGAAGACCATCCGCTGCCGGATAAGGTCATCGAATACCGTGAGCTCACCAAGCTGCGCTCGACCTATCTCGATACGCTTCCGATGCTCGTGGATCGCGAAGACGGGCGCATCCACACGAACTTCAACCAGACCGTCACGACGACGGGCAGGCTGTCGTCATCCGATCCCAACCTGCAGAACATTCCCGTGCGCACCGAGCTCGGCCGCCGCATCCGCGAGGCCTTCGTCGCGCCGGAAGGCGGCGTGTTCCTCTCGGCTGACTACTCGCAGATCGAGCTCAGGTTGCTCGCGCATCTTTCGGGAGACGAGGGTCTTATCGATGCGTTCTTGAGCGGGGAGGACTTCCACGCCCATACGGCCTCGGACGTCTTTGGCGTGTCGGTTGACGAGGTGACGCCCGAGATGCGCAGTCGCGCCAAGGCGGTCAACTTCGGAATCGTCTACGGGCAGCAGGCGTTTGGTTTGGGTCAGACCCTGCATATTCCGATGGCCGAGGCGCAGGAGATGATCGATCGCTACTACGAGGCCTATCCCAAGGTGCGCAGCTACCTCGACGGCGTCGTCGCCAAGGCACACGAAGATGGGTACGCGACGACCATGTTCGGGCGCAAGCGGCACATTCCCGAATTGCGCAGCTCGAACGTGAACCTGCGTCACTTTGGCGAGCGCACGGCGATGAATCATCCCATGCAGGGTTCCGCGGCGGACATCATCAAACTCGCGATGATTCAGGTCAACAAGCGTCGACGTGAGGAAGGTCTACATGCGCACATGGTCCTGCAGGTGCACGACGAGCTTGACTTCGAGTGCCCGCTCGACGAGGCAGATGCCATGGCTGCGCTTGTCGCCGATGTGATGGATAACGTGGTCGAGCTCAAGGTACCGCTCATTGCCGATGTGCAGACCGGCCCCAACTGGGCGATCGCGCATTAGGACTCATATATTTGCCTGAAGGCGGAGGGGGGCATGCGCCGGAGCTCCGAGGCCCAGTCGCTCCGGTCGCACGTCACCCTCCGCTTCATATGCGCGCAATGCAATTGCTTCTGCGCGAATGCCAGAAAGGCCGCCTCTTGCGCAGGGCGGCACGCTAGGCTTGGCGACCGTTGGGGAGGGTTACCAGGTGCGCAGGCGGAGCCACTGGGCTGCACTCGGGCTCCGCTCGGCAATCGTCAGCAGGTTGTGTGCGGTGATGTAGCCGGCGCTGTCTTGCGGCAGCTCGCCTCGCCATCCCTTGTTGTGGTACCAGCTACGCGCGTTGAAGTACGCCTGCAGACCGGGGTTCCTGAAGCTGTATCCCATGCGTGCGTACGGCTCGTTGCGCGCGATGCAGAGCTCCGCGTCGTTAAGGCCGAGCGCGCGCAGTTCGGCGATGCTGTAGGCCTTCTCGCTCGAGTTGGGGATGACGTAGCCGTCGTGCAGGGTGACCGAGCCCGTGAGCGTGCGTCCGCTGGCCGAGACCATGGAGACGTTGACTGTGCCGTTGCTGACACCGGGACCGTTCAGGTTGCTGCCGCTCGAGCTTCCGCCGCCAGTGCTACCGCCACTCGTGGAACCGCCGGAGCCCGTGTTGCCCGATGTCGATCCGCCTGAGTTACCGCTACCCGAGACAGCCCCGTTCGAGCCCGTGCCCGACCCGGCCGCGCCGCTCGTCGCCGCGTTACCCGTCGCATCGGTGCCCGGCGTCGTGGCGTCGGGTGAGGTCGTCGAGGATGACGAGCCCGGCGTCGTGGTCGTGTCGCTCGCTTCCTTCCACTTGGCGTACAGCGTCATGTCCTGCGTGATGTCGATGGGGAAGACGGCCGCCTCGTTGTAGCTGGCGTCAAGATACCATCCGTCGAACACGTACCCGGGGCGTGTGGGGTTGGCGGGCCGTTCGAGCTTGCCGTTGTCGACGATGTACTGGTTGCCGATGACCGTGCCGCCATCGGTGTCGAAGCTCACCGTCTTGGTGCCGTTTCCCGAATTCGAGAAATAGATGCCAAATGCCACGACGCAGCACACGACGAGGACCGCAATGACGATGGCGATGACTCTCCTTCTTCCGCCTGCGTTGTCGTTCGTGACGGCTGCCGCATCGTAGCGCGAACTGCGTCGCGGTCGGGGCGTGGGACCGGTGGCACCGCCGACGGCGGTGGGCGTCGCCGCAGCGAGGTCATCGATGAGGATCGGGGCGGTGTCGTGCGGCGATGGGGAACTGACCGCTCCGGTCATGCGCGTCCTGCTCGCGGCAGACGAGGCGCGCTCCTCGACCGGAATCTTTCCGTCCTCGTTTGCCGGGCGCTTGATGGCGGGAATCCTGCCGGTCGTGCCGGTCCTGCGACGCGGCGCGGGGCCCTTGCCCGACGTGCCGGATGACGTGGCGTTGATTGGCGTTCCAGTGGTCGCACCTGACGTGGGGGACGTGGCCTCGCGCTTGGGCACGCGCACTTCCCAGGGGCGCTCGATGGGCGTGGTCGGCTCGTTGGCCATGTCCGACGGGAGTTTGATGACCTTGCGGTCGGAGTTTCTCCTGGCGGATTTTCCGGCGTCCTGCATCTGGAGCGGCGACCCGCATTCCGAGCAGAATTTCGCACCGTGGATGTTACTGAAGCCGCATATGGCGCAACGCATCTTTGCTCCCCTGTGTCTGTCTAGGCTGCGTGTAGAGTAGCATGTTCGTACATATACTTGAACCCGGGTATTTTCCCTCAAATTCGCATGGCATTTCAACCGGTATTCGTGACGTTCTGGAAAACGCACAAAATAAAACGTGGATGTGCGTCTTTATTGCAAACTCGCAAGCAGATGAATGCTCTTATGGGGTACAATATATCGTTGCGTGCGGAATAGGCCGCACCGTGATGTTTCTGTTGGCCCCGAGTAAAAAGCGTTCACCACGACTTATTCGCGGGCCCCGAAGGAAGGGGTCCTCTTGAGCGTAATCAAGAATCCTACCGTCATCGATGCAACCGAGATCTCCGACGAGGAGATGAACGCCCTCATCGATGGCACCATCAATCCGTTTGACGAAGGCGACTTGGTCACTGGCACCATCGTGAAGCTCGACCGCGACGAGGTCCTGCTTGACATCGGCTTCAAGTCCGAGGGCGTCATTCCCGTGCGCGAGCTTTCCATCCGCCGCGATGTCGATCCGTCCGAGGTCGTCAGCCTGGGCGACCAGATCGAGGCCCTCGTGCTCCAGAAGGAGGACAAGGACGGTCGTCTCATCCTTTCCAAGAAGCGTGCCGAGTACGAGCGCGCCTGGATCAGCGTCGAGGAGAAGTTCAACAACGGCGAGAACGTCGAGGGCGAGGTCATCGAGGTCGTCAAGGGCGGTCTCATCCTCGACATCGGCCTGCGCGGCTTTCTGCCGGCATCGCTGGTCGACCTGCGCCGCGTGAAGGACCTGTCCACGTACATCCACTCCACGCTCGAGGCCCGCGTCATCGAGATGGATCGCAACCGCAACAACGTCGTGCTCTCCCGCCGCGTCGTCCTCGAAGAGGGCCGCAAGGCCGAGCGCGCGGAGGTCCTGGCCAAGCTCGCCAAGGGCATGCATCTCAAGGGCGTCGTCTCCAGCATCGTCGACTTCGGCGCCTTCGTCGACCTGGGTGGCATCGACGGTCTGGTTCACATCTCCGAGCTATCCTGGAGCCATGTCAATCATCCTTCCGAGGTCGTCAAGGTCGGTCAGGAGGTCGAGGTCGAGGTTCTCGATGTCGACATGAGCCGTGAGCGCATCTCGCTCGGTCTCAAGCAGACCACCGAGGACCCGTGGCGTACGCTTGTCAAGAACTATCCCGTCGGCTCCATCGTCGAGGGTACGGTCACCAAGCTCGTCCCGTTCGGCGCTTTCGTCGAGCTGGGCGATGGCATCGAGGGCCTGGTGCACATCTCCGAGATGGCATCCCGCCACGTCGACGTCCCGAGCCAGGTCTCCAACGTCGGCGACCCCGTCCAGGTCAAGGTCATGGACATCGACATGGATCGTCGCCGTATCTCGCTGTCGATGAAGGCCGCCGCCGAGACGCTTGGCGTCGAGATCGAGGTCGCCGAGCTCGAGAAGCCCGAGACCGGTGACGAGCCCGCTGGCGATGTCGAAGAGGTCGTGACCGAGGAAGTCGTGACCGAAGAGCCCACGGAAGAGTAGAAAAAGGGCTCAGCTTGTCTAAGATTCTTCTTGGCATGAGCGGTGGCATAGATTCGTCTGTTGCCGCCTGGATTTTGAAGCGTGACGCTCACGAGGTGGTGGGCGTCACGCTTCGCTTTCATGGTAGTCCGCAGCGGGACGCCGCGATCGAGCGCGCGCAAAGCTGCGCCGCAATGCTCGGCATCGAGCATCACGTCATCGATTTGCGCGACGAGTTCGCCCGCATGGTCAAGGACTACACCACACGCGAGTTCGAGGAGGGACGTTTTCCCAATCCCTGCACCGTCTGCACGCGCGACCTCAAGATGGCCACGCTCTTCGAGCAGGCGCAGGCCTTTGGCTGCGAGCAGGTCGCTACCGGTCATTATGCCCGTGTCACCGAAGACGTGAACGGCTTTCAGCTGCTACCCTACCAGCTGCGCAAGCCTCTCGACCTCTCCAAAGACCAGACGTACCTGCTCTACGCGCTTTCGCAGGAACAGCTCGCGCGTCTCGTCTTTCCGTTGGCGGACCTGTACAAGGGCGTCGTGCGCCGCATGGCGATGCGCGCCGGTCTCATGCGCGTCGCACCGGTCAACGACGGTCAAGGCGAGCCGTGCTTTTACGATGACGAGGGCTTCGTTACGTGGCTCGAAGGCGAGGGCGGCCTGGAGCGCGATACGGGCGACATCGTCTATCTCGGGGACAATTCCGTTCTCGGCACCTACGAGGGTCAGTATCGCTTCGCCCCAGATCAGAGCCTGGGAACGTTTGCCATCGCGCATGAGGTGAACGGAGAAGACGGTGCGGCTTCTGATGAGACAGATGGACAGGGCATTTGTCTCATTGAGGATCAAATGAGACAAATGCCCTGTCCATCTGTCTCATCAGACGAGGAGCTCTTCGTCGTCTTCAAGGATGTCGCCAGCCATCGCGTGTATGCTGCGACGCGCGCTGTCGCCGGTGCGGAAATGTGCCTCTTACGTGACATGCGCTGGACCTCGATCGAGCCTCCGCAGGCCAAGCGTTCGTGTCGTGCGCGTATCGCGCATGACCGCAAACCCGTGCCCGCGCAGGTCGTATGCAGCGAAGACGGCGTCGTCGTCGCCTTTGGCGAGCGCGTGGGTGGCGTACGCGCCGGACAGCCCGTCGTTTTGTATTCGGATGACCTCGTCTTGGGCGGGGGCATCGTCACCGGCTAGGCACGTGCGGGAGAATCGAGTCGCCCATGGTTGACCTTGAGCATATGTCGCCAGCCGGCCGTGCTGCGGCCCTGCGCACGATGCGACGTCAGGCTGGTCAAGACGAGCTTGCGATTCGTGCCGGGCTACGCGCGGAAAACGAGGACGATGACGGATACGATCCGTACTCGGACTACGTGGACATGCTGTCCCGCGGTTCATGCGAGGAGCCCGAAGCCGATCCATGGAGGTAGGAGCGTCATGTATACGGTCATGGTGACAGGCGGCATTGGTTCGGGAAAGTCGAAGCTCGTCGAGTTGCTCTGCGAGCGCGGGGCCGTCTCCATCGACCTTGACGAGATAAACCGCGCGCTCATCTCCGGTAACGCCATGCTCATCTCCGAGCTCGCCGCCCGTTTCGGCGAGGAGATTCTCGACGAGGACGGCGCCGTCATCCCCGCACGGCTGGCTCACGTGGCCTTCGCGAGCGAACAGGCGACGCATGACCTCAACGCGATCTCGTTTCCCTACATCATGCAGGCTGCCACCAACTACATCCTCAACGTCGAGTGCGCGCCCCGGACCGATGCGAAGATTCTCGTCGTCGAGGTGCCGCTACTCACCGAAGCCCCTGATTTCGCCCGGCTTGCAGACGAGGTGATTGCCGTGACGGCTCCCTCCGACCTGCGTCTCGCACGTGCCGTCGCGCGGGGTATGGACGCTTCCGATGTGCTAGCGCGCATGCGGGCACAGCCAACCGATGCCGAGCGCGTCTTGATTGCCGACACGGTATGTGAGAACATATGTTCGATTGAAGAACTCGGCGATTGGGTCGATGCTTGGTACGACGAGCGCATGAAGATGCTCGGGAATCGGGAGAGCTAGACATGGATAGCGCGCAGAGTGCCCGCATCAACGGCCGACGCGAGCAAGGAAACCCCTTCAAGTGCGTGGCCCCCTACGAGCTTTCGGGCGACCAGCCCCAGGCGGTCGATCGGCTCGTGAGCGGCGTCGAGGACGGCATGCGTTACCAGACGCTTCTCGGTGTTACGGGCTCGGGCAAGACCTTTACCATGGCCAAGGTCATCGAGCGCCTGCAGATGCCCACGCTCGTGCTCGCTCCCAACAAGACGCTTGCCGCCCAGCTCGCAAGCGAGCTCAGGGAGTTCTTTCCCGATAACGCCGTCAATTATTTCGTGAGCTACTACGACTATTACCAGCCCGAGGCGTACGTTCCCCAGACCGATACCTACATTGAGAAGGACTCCTCGATCAACGAGGAAGTCGAGAAGATGCGCCATGCCGCCACCTCGGCGCTGCTCACACGCAAGGACGTCATCGTCGTCGCATCCGTGAGCTGCATATACGGCATCGGCTCGCCGGAAAACTACGCCGAGATGGCGGTCTTCGTCGACCGTGACGTCCCGCTTGACCGCGACGAGTTCATCCACCGCCTCATCGACATGCAATACGACCGCAACGATTACGAGCTCGAACGCGGTACCTTCAGGGTGCGCGGTGACAGCATCGACGTGTTCCCGCCTTATATGGACAACATGCTGCATTTCGAGTTCTTCGGCGACGAGGTCGAGGAAATCATCGAGATCGATCGCATCACCGGCGAGGAGGTCATGAGCTATTCGTCGACACCCATCTGGCCCGCCTCGCATTACGTGACCAATCGTCCCAGCGTCGAGAAGGCGCTCATCTCGATTTCGGATGAGCTGCGCGAACGTCTGGATGACCTCAAGAAGAACGGCAAGTTGCTCGAGGCGCAGCGTCTCGAGCAGCGCACCTCATACGATCTCGAGATGCTCGAGACCATGGGGTTTTGCACGGGAATCGAGAACTATTCGCGGCATCTGGACGGACGCGAGGCCGGCGAGCCGCCTTACACGCTCCTCGATTACTTCGGGGGCAGCGATTTTCTGACCTTCATCGACGAGAGCCACGTGACCGTGCCGCAGGTGCGTGGCATGCACGAGGGCGATCGTAGTCGCAAGATCACGCTCGTCGAGCATGGGTTTCGGCTGCCAAGCGCACTTGACAACCGTCCGCTGCGTTTCGACGAGTTCGAGCAGCGCATTCCGCAGTTCGTATTCATATCGGCCACGCCGGGTGATTACGAGGAACGCGTGAGCGAGCAGACGGTCGAGCAGATCATTCGCCCCACGGGCCTGCTTGATCCCGAAATCGTCCTACGTCCCACCAAGGGCCAGGTTGACGATCTGCTCGCCGAGATCCAGGAGGTCGTCGCACGTGACGAGCGCGTGCTCGTCACCACGCTCACCAAGAAGATGGCCGAAGAGCTCACCGATTTCCTCCTCGACCAGGGCGTGAAGGCGAATTATCTGCATAGCGACATCGGCACGGTCGAGCGTGTCGAGATCTTGCGCGAGTTGCGCATGGGCAGTTTCGACGTGCTCGTCGGCATCAACCTGCTGCGCGAGGGCCTCGACTTGCCGGAGGTCAGCCTCATCGCGATTCTCGATGCCGACAAGGAGGGCTTCCTGCGTAACAAGCGCAGCCTCATCCAGACCATCGGTCGCGCCGCCCGCAACGTGAGCGGTCGCGTCATCATGTACGCCGACAACGTGACCGACTCGATGCGCATCGCCATCGACGAGACGGCGCGTAGGCGGCATATCCAGATGGCCTACAACGAGGAACACGGCATCGAGCCCAAGACCATCCGCAAGGCGATCTCCTCGATCATGGACGAGCTTTCCGAGGGAAAGAGCGCCCAGGAGATATCGACGAGCAAGGCGCTTGCCGATGACATTGCGCTGCTTGGACGCGACGAGGTGCTACGCATGATCGACTCGCTCGAGGAGCAGATGGCCGAGGCTTCAGAGGCCCTCGATTTCGAGACGGCGGCGCATTTGCGCGACCAGGCGGTGAGCTTGCGCGCCAAGGTCGAGAGCACCGACGAGGACGACGCGCTGGCCCGTCTCAAGGCCACCTCGCGTCGCGGATCGACTATGGGCACCCGCAAGAACCTCGGCAAGCGCCGCGGGCGCTGAGACGGGCAATCTCGGCGTTCAACGCCATGCTCGCATAGCGTTTGCGAATGAGACAGTTGCCCAGGGACGTTGTCTCATTCTGCAATGAGACAACGTCCCTGGGCAACTGTCTCATTCGCAAATGGCCTTCGCTTGATTACCCGTATACGGTCTCGTCGTAATCCGCATCGTGCCTGCCGCCGCATGCGGCGCAGAAGATGGGGCTTACATGGTCGACCACGCGCTCGTTGTAGGCGCGGGCGTGTCGCTCGTTGCAAACTGGGCACCGTGTCCATTCAACATGCGTTTTGCCCGCTACGATGATTTCTCGTGCCGTTGAAACTTGATGATGCACGATGCGATAGACCGGCTGCTCTCTATATGCTGTGTGATGCACGACATAGCCGGTCTGGGGTTCCGGACTGGTCGTCGCGTTTGCAGAATCCGCCGGGAAGGGGATAGACGGCGCCCGTGATATCTCGTCTGCGTGGCCATCCGCCTCATCAGGGGCAAGCGGCGGCTCGTCGAGCGCGTCGTTCGTCTTGCTCGTGGCGTCTTCGCCGACGAGCGTATCATCGCCGGGTGCGGATATGATGATGCCGGCGTAGGGGTCAGACTGTTCGGATTGTGCGGTAGGCCGCGATGGGGGCGAGGCGTTGCCATCTTGCGCCGGGTCTGCGTGGAGCGCCCACGCAAGTCCTCCCACGCCGCCAAGAAAGACAATGAGCGAGACGGCGAGAATCGCCGCGTCTCTTATCGATCGTGCCCGTGCTGATGCTGTGCGTCCGTTCCTCCTCGAGACGCGCTGCTTCAAGCTACCTCCTAGTTGGTGAAGATGAGCAGGATGATGGCGATGATGATGAGCAGGAACGCAAGGATCTGGAAACGCACGAGCCAGGTGTAGCGGTTTTCCTTGCGAACCATCTTCGCGATTTCCTCGTCGCTCTTGTCCGGATGGGTGAGCTTGAGGTACTGGGCGTAGCTCATGTCCTCGGGGGCCTTTGCCTCCTCGGGCTGGTCGCGCTTGGGTGCTTGGCTGGCTGCCGCAGGTTCGCCTTGGGGTGGTTGCGGTCGCTCGTCGGTCATCATGCCTCCCGTGGTCATACATGGCTCGTACAGTGTAGCGCATGGCACGTGACGCAACGTCCCCTTTCGTCGGTTTTATTGCGGAATGTGATGTATCCTTTACTCAATATGGTACCTTTCTCAGCGGATGATTTCTCAATCAGGAGGACCACATGACCCTGTTGAAACGAGCTCGTCTGGCTCTTGCCACCATCGCGGTGACGATCATCACCTGCGCGTGTCTCGCCGGATGCGGAGAACCCCTCGCGGCGACCTACGACGGAGGCAACGTCCCCGAGGAGACCGTCACCGCCACCATCGAGAACATGCGTACGTACTACGGGCTCACCGACGATGCCGATTGGGCCGAGTTCGTGAAGACCCGTGCATACGACACGGGAGAGAGCAGCATGCAGACTGCTGTCGAGAAGGCCGCCGCGGCGAACAAGCCCGCCGAGGACGCGACCGAGGGCACGGTCGAGGACATGCGCGAGTACGTCATCGAGCAGATCGTCCGCAGCGAGCTCGTTCAGCGCGAAATCAAGAACAGGAAGATCGAGATCGCCGACGAGGAAGTGGACGCCTACGTCGAACAGCAACGTGCCTACGTCGAGGCCCGCCTCATGGAGGGCGTGTTCGAAAGCGTCCTGCAACGTCAGGGCTACAAGGATCTGGACGAGTACCGCGAGGGGATTCGCGAACAGCTCAAGCAGCTCAAGTTGCAAAACGACGTCTCCACCATCACGACCGATGATGGCCAGGAGATTTCCGGCAAGGCGGCTTGGAACATATGGTTCGACAAACTCTACGAGGATGCCCACGTGAAGATCAATCCGGCTCCGCAACCGCTATCCTACGCGATTGTCGAGGTCGCCGATGTCCCGGCAGACGACACGGCAGCGGGCGAATAGAACGGGAAACAGGAAGGCACGATTCGAGGAACAGGGGAGCAGCATGTATTCCAAGAAGACCATCAGGGATGTCGACGTCGCCCACAAGCGCGTACTCGTGCGCGTTGACTTCAACTGCCCGCTCTACGAGGGAACGGTGGTGGACGACACGCGCATTCGCGAGGCGCTCCCGACCATCCGCTACCTGCTCGACCACGATGCGCGCGTCATCATCGCGAGCCATCTGGGTCGTCCCAAGGGCGGTAGCCAGTTCGAGAGCCAGTTCTCGATGATGCCCGTTGCAATGCGCCTCATCCAGCTGCTCGGCCGCCCGGTCTCGGTCATCGGCGGCGAGAAGATCGCCGGCGAAGACGCGCTGTCGGCATCGCTCGCGCTCAAGGACGGGCAGATCATGATGCTCGAGAACCTTCGCTTCGACGATGGCGAGAAGTCTTGTGACCTGCAGTTCGTGCACCGCCTCGCGTCGTTATGCGACATCTACGTCAACGACGCCTTCGGCGCGGCGCATCGCGCCCACGCATCCATCAGCGGCGTGCCCGAGTTCGTCCCGGCCGTAAGTGGCCTGCTCCTCGCCAAGGAGGTCGAGACGCTCACCGCGATGCTCGAGGATCCCAAGAGGCCCTTCGTCGCCATTCTGGGCGGTTCCAAGGTCTCGGACAAGATAGGCATCATCAACAACCTCATGGACATCGCAGACACCATTCTCATCGGCGGTGCCATGATGTTCACCTTCCTCGCTGCTCAGGGCTATTCGGTCGGCCAGTCCAAGATGGAGGCCGACATGGTCGACACGGCTCGCCAGATGCTCGAAACCGCCAAGCAAAAGGACGTCAACCTCGTGATTCCCGTTGACGTCAAGATGGCAGACCAGTTCTCCGACCTCGCTTACACCGAGGCAGTTGACGTCGATGCCATCCCCGATGACATGATGGGCTTGGATATCGGCCCCAAGACGGGCCGCATGTACCGCGAGATCATTCGCGAGGCCGGTACCGTCTTCTGGAACGGGCCCATGGGCGTCTTCGAGTTTCCCTCCTTCGAGCTGGGGACTCGCTGCGTCGCCGAAGCAGTTGCCGCGTCCGACGCGACGAGCATCATCGGCGGCGGCGATTCGGTTGCGGCCATCAAGAAATTCGACTTGGCTGATCAGGTGACGTTCATCTCGACCGGAGGCGGCGCCTCCATGCGTCTGCTCGAGGGCAAGGAGCTTCCGGGCGTCGTGGCGCTGATGGACAAGGAAGCATAGGCGACGGGGTAAGGAGCTGCGTATGTTTGGCGTAAGGCAAGGCACCGGCACGCGCGTGCCGATAATCGCGGGCAATTGGAAGATGAACGAGACGACGGTCGAGGCCGTGACGCTCGCGCAGCAGATATCGTTCGAGTCCGACAAGGGCTGGGAAGCGGTCGAGGTCGTCATCTGCCCGCCGTTCACGGACCTCAAGTCCGTCCTCAACGTGCTCGTCTTCGACCATTCGAGCATCAAGCTCGGCGCTCAGGACGTGTTCTGGGAGCCCGATGGCGCCTATACGGGCGCGATTTCCGTTTCGATGCTCAAGGAGCTGGAGTGCGCGTATTGCATCGTCGGTCACTCGGAGCGACGTGCGTATTTTGGCGAGACTGACGAGATGGTCAACAAGAAGATCAAAGCGCTGCTCGCGCAGGGTATTGCGCCCATCATGTGCTGCGGCGAGAGTCTTGACGTGCGCGATGCAGGCGATACGCTTGCCTTCATCGGCGAGCAGGTCCGTCTTGGCTGGGCGGGAGTGGGCGAGGAGGACATCGCCAGGTCCGTCATCGCCTACGAGCCCGTCTGGGCCATCGGGACGGGCCGCGCCGCGACGCCCGAGCAGGCACAGGAGGCATGTGCGCACATCCGCTCCGTCGTCGCCGACTTCGCGGGCGCGGATGCGGCAAGCAGCATGCGCATCCTCTACGGGGGGTCGATGAACGAGGGTAACGGCGAGCTGTTCTTGCCACAGCCGGATATCGACGGCGGCCTCATTGGTGGCGCCTCGCTGGATGCCAAGGCGTTTTCGACGCTCGTCGAGATGGCGCTCAAGACGAAGTAACCACATGACAGATGACGATCGTTTCCGGGGCAGCGTTGGTTGCCCCGGATCGTTATAAGGAGCTCGTGACATATGAAACCCGTCCTGTTGGTGATCATGGATGGCTTCGGCTTGGCCGAAGACGGTCCGGGAAACGCCATCTCGCTTGCCCGCAAACCCTATCTCGACAAGCTGTGGGAGACGTGTCCCCATACGACGTTGGGGGCATCGGGACGTGATGTCGGCCTTCCCGACGGCCAGATGGGCAACTCCGAGGTCGGTCATCTGAACATGGGAGCCGGACGCGTCGTGCACCAGGAGCTCACGCGTATCAACGACGCGCGCGAGGACGGCAGCATCGAGCAAAACGAGATCCTCATCGAGGCCATGGATGCCGCCATCAAGATAAATCACCCCATCCATCTCATGGGATTGCTCTCCGATGGCGGTGTGCACAGCAATATCGAGCATCTCGAGGCTCTCATCGAGATGGCGGCCAAGCGCGGGAGTCGCGACATTCGCATTCATGCCTTCCTGGACGGTCGTGACGTCGATCCGAAGAGCGGTGCCGGTTTCGTCCAGCGCATCGTCGACTTCTGCGATCACATCTTCAACGATTACAGCGGTGCCCAGGCCGAGATCGCGACCATATCGGGTCGCTACTATGCGATGGACCGCGACAAGCGCTGGGATCGCATCCAGCAGGCATGGAACGCGATTGCCATCGGCGCGGGCAAGGGCTTTGCGCGCAACCGTCCCGTTGGTGCCGTCGAGGCGTCCTACAAGGTGGATATCACCGACGAGTTCGTCATCCCGACGGTCCTCAACCATCGCGGCGTCAACGATGGCGACACCATGATCTTCTTCAACTTTCGTCCCGATCGCGCACGCGAACTCACGCGTGCCTTCGTGGATAGGGACTTCGATGGCTTTCTGCGTCCCAACGTGGCCGATGTCAACTTCGTCTGCCTCACCGAATACGATCCGACTATCGATGCGCCGATCGCCTTTCCCAAGGCGTTCCCGGAAAACACCCTGGCAGACCTGCTTGCCTCGCAGGGCTTGCACCAGTTCCACATCGCGGAGACCGAGAAGTACGCCCATGTCACCTTCTTCTTCAACGGCGGTGTTGAGCAACCCAAGCAGGGGGAGGAGCGCAAGCTCATCGCCAGTCCCAAGGTCGCGACCTACGATTTGCAGCCCGAAATGTCCGAACCACTCGTCACCGAGGCGCTCGAGCAGGCGATTAACGATGACGCGGCCGATGTCTACATCGTCAACTACGCCAACTGCGACATGGTTGGCCACACGGGCGTGATCGAGGCTGCGACCGCTGCGGTCGAGGCAGTCGATCACGGGCTGTTCCATGTGGTCGAGGCGATTCTCGCCAAGGGCGGCGCCGCGCTCATCACGGCAGATCACGGCAACGCCGACAAGATGCTCGCCGATGACGGGACGAGTCCGTTCACGGCTCATACGACGGCGCGCGTGCCGCTCATCTTGGTGAGTGATGACGAATCGCTCGGCCTGGCCGACGTAGCGGAGGCCCGCCTGGCCGACGTAGCTCCCACGCTCATCGATTTGCTCGGAATCGACAAGCCCGTGCAATGGACGGGAAATTCACTGTTGACCCGCGGATAGGAACTGTTAGAATGTCTAACCTGTGATGCGCGTTGCGCATTGCGTACGTAAGGAAGAAAGGCAATTCGTGGACGCGATACTCAATGTGATGCACTCTGCGCCGTTTATGTACATCGTCCTTGTCCTCTGGGCGATTTCGGCAATCGGGCTCATCATCTTCGTGCTCATGCATTCGGGCAAGGGCACGGGCGTTTCCGAGGTCATCGCCGGCAGCATTTACGGCACCGACACGGGATCCAGTATCGTCGAGCGCAATCTCGATCGGATTACGGTCATATTCGCGGTCGTGTTCATGGTATCCTTGCTTCTCCTGATGATTTCCTTTCCCACGGGATCGGTTCATTAGTCATCAGGGCTATTTGAAAAGTCGGAGTGGCGGAATGGCAGACGCGCTAGCTTGAGGTGCTAGTGTCCACTTTACGGACGTGGGGGTTCAAGTCCCCCCTCCGACACCAAGTAAAACGAGACCCGCTCAGGCGGGTCTTTTTATGTCTGCAGCCTTTTCTGGGCAAAAAGAAGAGGACCCGCCTGAATGGATGAGAGGAGAAGGCGGGTCCTCACAAGGAGGGATGCGACTAAGCGTCGCGACTGATTCGTGTGCCGAGTCAAATAGCTTGTTTTGACGAATCAGGCGGGTAAGTTGGGGAGACCTTCCCGCTGACATGCAATATACGCGCTTCTCATATGCAATGGGGCAAATTCGCAGACTCGCCACATTTTTTTAACTTATCTGTTGCTTTTTACCCCGGTTTGTGTAGACCCTGTGATGAAAGCCATGGATTCCATATCTTGATAATCTCTCAAGACTATATCCTAGATGTTGATAATTACTGATAGCCCCGTCTATTCACGTTTCCGCAATTCCCATCTCTTCACAAGGTTCTCATAAACGCGAAGCGTAGAGAGCCCTGCATGTGCATGGGGAGGCTGCTCCGCTTCGACGGTCGCTTCCCGACAGCCCGCTTTGCGGTCTTTACGGCGCGCTCCCTTGTACCTTCGCTTCGCAGTCTCCCCATGCACATGCAACCGCGCTTAGACGAAAAATGCCCTGTCCATTCCCTCATTCGGTCGCATCGAGTGCTATACTTCGCGTCACTGCGTTGATGGAGACAGTCGTATGCTTTCATGAGGTGGAACGCCAGAGACGCGCCCGTGTTGCTGGAAGGGCGCGATGCGTCAGATGCGTGCGAATTCACTCCGGAGCTGCTCGTTGAACGGCATCTGCCCACTAGACGAGCCGGGTGCTCCCGATACAGGGCATAAACGAGCGGGCTGCAGGATGCAGCCAACCGAGGTGGTACCGCGGGTTATCTTGATCCGTCCTCGCATGTCATGCGGGGGCGTTTTTTATTGCCCTCACGTCGTGTGGACGATTGGTCGAAAGGACAAGAGAATGGCGTTGAAGGAAGAACTGGAAGGCATGCGCGACGAGACGCTCGCCGCCATTTCGAGGGCCGAGACGAGCGACGCGCTCGAGGAAGTGCGCATCGGCGTGCTCGGCAAGAAGGGTTCGCTCACCACCGTGTTGCGCAGCATGCGCGACGTTCCTAAGGAGGAGCGCCCCATTGTTGGCAAGCTCTCCAACGAGGTGCGCGACGTGATCGAAGCGGCGCTCGACGAGCGCAAGACGTTGCTCAAGGCCTCCGAACTCGACGCCCAGCTCGCGGCTGGTGCCGTCGATATCACGCTGCCCGGGCGTTGCATGCCCATCGGCAGCGAGCATCTCATCAACCGCATCATTCGCGAGTGCACCGACATCTTCGCCGGCATCGGCTACGAGGTCGAGGGTGGTCGCGAGATCGAGACCGACTGGTACAACTTCACGGCGCTCAACGCTCCCAAGGACCATCCGAGCCGTTCGATGCAGGACACTTTCTACATCGTCGACAGGAGCGGCGAGCAGAGCGCGGTGCGGGGCGAAAGCGACGTACTGTTGCGCACACAGACATCCGGTACGCAGGTGCACGTCATGGAGGAGCAAAAGCCCCCCATCTACATGATCAGTCCGGGCAAGGTGTACCGCCACGACGTCGCCGATCCCTCGCACCTGCCGCAATTCCACCAGATTGAGGGTCTCGTTGTGGACAAGGGCATCACCTTCGGTGATCTCAAGGGCACGCTCGACTACTTCATCAAGCAGTTCTTCGGCGAGGAGCGCAAGACGCGCTTTCGCGCGCACTTCTTCCCCTTTACCGAGCCGAGCGCCGAGGCCGATGTCTCGTGCGGCATCTGCGGTGGCGAGGGGTGCCGCTTCTGCAAGCACACGGGCTGGGTCGAGATCCTGGGCTGTGGCATGGTGGACCCCAACGTCTTCGAGAACGTCGGCATCGATCCCGAGGTGTATACGGGCTTCGCCTTCGGCGTGGGCGTCGAGCGTCTGGCCTGCCTCAAGTACGACGTGCCCGATTTGCGCATGCTGCTCGAAGGAGACATGCGCTTCCTGCGTCAGTTCTAGCCCGCAACGTTCGCAATAGATAAGGAAACCACCATGCTTGTTTCATTGAAATGGCTCGATACGATGGTCAAGGTACCCGATACCCTGCAGGATTTCTGCGACAGGCTCGACCTGACCGGAACCGGCGTCGAAGGCGTCGAAACCCTGGGGGCAGATCTCGAGGGCGTGAGGATCGGTCTGGTCAAGACCTGCGAGCCCCACCCTGATAGCGATCACATGCACGTGACGACCGTCGACTTCGGCGATGGTGCCGAGCCGACGCAAATCGTGTGCGGAGCACCCAACGTGCGCGCGGGCCTCAAGGTCGCCGTCGCGACCATCGGCACGGTTCTGCCCGGTGATTTCAAGATCAAGAAGTCGAAGCTGCGCGGTGTCGAGAGCTGCGGCATGATTTGCTCGGAGCGCGAGCTCAACCTGGGCAGCGATCACGATGGCATCATGGAGCTGCCCGATGACGCGCCGCTGGGCGAGTCGTTTGCCGCCTGGCGTGGCCTTTCTGACACGGTGCTCGACCTCGAGATCACGCCGAATCGCCCCGATTGCCTCTCGATGAAGGGCTTTGCCCGCGAGGTGGGGGCGATGTACCACGTGCCGTGGTACTATGATCCTCCCTGTGACGTGCCTGGTCCCACCAATGCCGAGGACGTGCGCGATTTGGTCTCGGTCGAGATCGACGATCCCGAACTGTGCCCGCGCTACACCGCCCGCATCATTCGCGACGTGAAGGTCGGTCCCTCCCCGCAATGGCTCGTCGAGCGCATCACGGCTCTAGGTGCCCGCCCCATCAACAACGTCGTCGACGTGAGCAACTATATCCTCTTCGAACTCGGCCAGCCGCTACACACTTTCGACCTGCGCGCCTTCCCCAAGGGAGCGGACGGCAAGCATCATGTGGGCGTGCGTGCCGCGCGCGATGGCGAGAAGTTCACGACCCTCGATGGCGAGGAGCGCACGCTCACCAGCGATATGGCGCTCATCACTGATGGCGAAAACCCCGTCGCCCTCGCGGGCGTCATGGGCGGCCTCGACAGCGAGGTCACCGAGACGACCACCGACGTGCTTCTGGAGAGCGCGACCTTCTCGACGGCCCACACGAGCCGCACCTCGCGCAATCTCTCGCTCGTGAGCGAGGCGTCCCTGCGCTACGAGCGTGGCGTGGACGCGAGCACTTGTGACGAGTATTCCGCCATTGCCGCGGCCCTCATCGCCGAGGTCGCAGGCGGTACCGTGTGTCTCGAAGTGGTCGACGAGTATCCCGTTCGCGCAGAGCGCGCGCATCTCACGCTGCGCCCCAATCGCCTGCGCGCGCACGTCGGCGCCGACATCAGCGACGAGGAGCAGTTCCGTATCCTCACCGATCTGGGTTGTGACGTCGAGGGCAAGCCTGGCGATGAACAGGTCGAGGTCATTGCTCCGACTTTCCGTCCCGACCTCGTCCGCGAAATCGACTTGTATGAAGAGGTCCTGCGCATCTACGGCATGGACCGCATCCCCTCGACGCTTCCGGGTGGCGCACATGCCGGTGGACGCACGCCTGACCAGCAGCGCATCGAGTTGATGGCCCAGACGCTACGCGCCTGCGGTCTGAACGAGACGATGACCTATTCGCTCGTCTCGAGCGACGACATGGAGAAGCTGGGCATGCCCGAGGAGGGACGCGGCGAGGCCGTCGAGATCATCAACCCGATGAGCGGTGAGCAGTCCGTCTTGCGTCGTAGCATCATCCCCGGCCTGCTGCGCAGCGTGGCCTACAACCAAAGCCGTGGCGTCTTCGATATCCAGCTCTTCGAGCGGGGCGTCGTCTTCGGCGCGGCCGAGGGGCGCAAGTCTCCCAAGGAGCGTACGTTGCTCGCCGGCGTGCTCGCGGGCTCGTTCACGCTGCCCGGTTGGAACCAGACGGCGCAACCCATCGACTTCTTCGATGCGAAGGGCATCGTCGAGAACCTCATGCGCGAACTTTGCGTGCAAAAACTCCAGTTCAAGGCGCTTGATCCCGATGAAGCCCCGTGGCTGACGCCGGGCCGTGCCGCAAGCGTCATCGCCGGTGGCCGTGTCCTGGGTTGGGTCGGAGAGATTCACCCGTTCGCATGCCAGGCGTTTGACGTGGAGGGCACTGTCGCCGCGTTCGAATTCGACGTGCAGCAGCTGCTTGGCGTGACCGAGTACATGCGACCCTATGTCGACGTGCCGGTCTATCCGGGTATCGAGGTCGACCTCGCGATTGTCGTCGACGAGGACGTGACGGCAGAGCGCATCGAGCAGTGCATCACGAGCGCTGGCAAGAAGGGTCCCTTCGAGAGCGTGCGCCTCTTCGATGTGTATCGCGATGATGCTCGTGTGGGCATGGGCAAGAAGTCCATGGCATTCAGAATCACCTACCGGGCGAATGACCGCACCCTCACGAGCGAGGAAGTCGAGAAGGCCCACGAGCGTATCGTCGCCAAGGTCATGAAGGCGACGGGCGGCGAGGTGCGCAGCTAATTCGACGTATGGCTCCTGTCGCTCGCTATCGCAGGTATTTGTAGAACGCGGCGCAGGAGCCTTCGCTCGAGACCATGCACGGGCCGATGGGATGCTCCGGGCTGCAGGCTGTGGCGAACAGGGGACACTCGCTCGGGTCCATGACACCGCGTAGCACATCGCCGCAGCGGCAGCCTTTCGGCTCGATCGTCGGCTCGACCACGGGCGCGAACTTGGCAAGCGCGTCGAAGGCCGCGTATTCGTCACGTAACTTGTATCCCGAATCGGGAATGAGGCCCAGGCCACGCCACGTGGCGTCACAGGGCTCGAACGCTTCGTCGATGGTCGCCTGGGCATCGACGTTGCCCTCGTCCTGCACGCCGCGGCGGTAGTCGTTGACGATTTCGGCTTCGCCACGTGCGAGCATGCGCAGCAAGATCGCGATGCCGCCGAGCAGGTCGATGGGCTCGAATCCCATGATGCATCCGGGAATCCCGTAGCGTTGGGCCAAGAACTCGTAGGGTGTGCGCCCGATGATCGTCGAGACGTGGCCGGGCAGGATGAGCGCATCGATTGCGACCTCGGGGTCGTTGACAAGTGCCTCGAGGGTATGGGGTACGGTCTTATGCGCGGCAAACACGCTGAAATTGTTGACACCAGCGAGCTTGGCACGCTTGATGGTCGATGCGATGAGCGGGGTGGTGGTCTCGAAACCCACGCCCACGAAGATAACCTCGCGGTCGGGATTTTCCTGTGCGCAGCGCAGGCCGTCGAGTGGCGAGTAGACGATGCGGATGTCGCGACCCGCGGCCTTCTCCTCGTTGAGCGAGGAAGTGGAGCCAGGCACGCGCGTCATGTCACCGAAGGTCGTGATGATGACGTTATCGAGGCGCGAAAGCGCGATGACGGTATCGATATCCTCGTTTGCCGTGACGCAGACGGGGCAGCCCGGACCGCTCACGAGCTTGATGCCGTCGGGAAGTATGCTGCGAATGCCCGCGCGTGCGAGCGCGACCGTATGCGTACCGCAGACCTCCATGAGCCTGATCTTGCCACCGCGCTGCTCGAGCGCTGCCGGGGCAATGTCCTCGATGACGCCTATGAGCTCCTGACCGAGCTTGGGGTCGCGGAATCCGGAAAGGTCGAGCATCAGGCGACACCTTCGCCCATACCGGGATGGTCCTCGTCGATGAGCTCGGGGAACTGTGCGATGAGCTCGAGAGTCTCGTTGGCGAATTGCTCGTCGATGATTTCGATGCCATAACCGGCATGCACGAGTACCCAATCGCTTACCTTTACCTTGGGGACGAGGTCAAGCGCCACCTCACGCGTGACGCCCATGATGTCGACGGTGCCCATCATGAGCTTCTCGTCGAGCTCCTTGACCTGGGCGGGTATTGCCAAACACATGTCTATTCCTCCAAACGCGCATGGGCGACAATCGCCTGCCCGTACGAGATACATCCGTCATTGGGTGGAAGGTTCCGGTTGACGTGAACCTCGAAACCCAGATTACGCAAGCGTTCGCGAAGCTGGGAGGAGAGAATGCGATTGACCATGCATCCACCACTTAGGGCAATATCCTTGATTCCCGTCTCACTACGCGCCCGCACTGTTTGCTCGATGATAGCGCCTGCGAGTCCCTCGTGAAACGTCCGCGCCGTGAGCGGGTGGCCACCTTCGCATCCACGCCAGGCAGATGCCTCAAGCAAGCATGCCGCTTCACCGTCATAGCCGGGATGCGCACAGATGCCTAGGAGCGCGCTCACGGCGTCGAAGAGACGACCGGCAGACGAACACATCGGCGTATTGAGGCCCTTGTCGATCATCTGGTCAAGCAACGTGCGGTTCTCGAGATGTTCGAGGAAGGGCGCGAATTGCGGATTGTCGAGCGCGAACTGTCCGAAGAACGCATCGTCACGCTCGCCATATGCCTTGAGTAATGCGTATGCGGTGCGTTCGGGGTTGAGGATGGCAGCAGCGCCTCCGGGAAGCGCGAAGCTCGGTAGATGCCAGAAGCGCTTGAAATCGCGGCGTGTGGCGATGAGTATCTCGCCGCCCCAGATCGTGCCGTCCGTTCCGTAGCCCGTACCGTCGAGTGCGATGCCGATGACGGGGCCATGCAGTTCGTTCTCGCCGAGCACCGAGGCAATGTGCGCATGATGATGCTGCACTTCGATAAGTGGCAGACCGTGTTCATGTGCGTATTCACGTGCCCATTTGCTTGCGAGATATTCGGGGTGCATGTCGCAGGCAATGACTTGCGGATGCGCATCGAAGAGCCGTTCGTAGCGCTCACGCGCTTCTTCCCATGCGTGCATGGCACCCAGGTGCTCGAGATCGCCAAGGTGCTGTGAGACGTAGGCTCGCCCGCCGTCGAGGAAGGTGAGGGTCGCTTTTTGCTCGGAGCCGGTGGCAAGGATGACGGGTCCCTCGTCTCGCTTTGCAAGCAGGGGTGCGGGCGCATATCCGCGCGCGCGGCGTATCATTTGCTCTTCGCCATCGGCGTCGATGCGCATGACGGAGTCATCGTAGCGTGCGACGATCGCGCGGTTGTTGCCGAGAAAGCCATCGGCGATGTGTCCGAGCGCATCGAGTGCCTCGCGGTCGGTGGCGACGATGGGCTCGCCGCTACGATTGCCGCTCGTCATCACGAGGGGCGTGCCGAGCTCGTGCAGGAGCAGATGCTGCAGGGGCGTCGCCGGAAGCATGAGCCCGATTTCGGGCAAGTCGCCGGCGACGTTCGGGGCGATGGGGGAGCTTGCCGTGCGCTCGAGCAGCACGATGGGACGTGCCGGGTTTTCGAGCAATGCGGCTTCCCGCTCGCTCACCTTCGCGTACGCGCGGGCCATGTCAAGATCGCGCACCATGACGGCAAGCGGCTTGGTGGGACGACGTTTGCGGGTGCGCAGGCGGCCGACGGCATCTTCGTTGCATGCGTCGCATGCTAGATGCCAGCCGCCCAGTCCCTTGATCGCGAGTACGTCGCCTGCACGTAGATGCTCGCAGGCTTGCGCGATAATTGCATCGGACTCTTCCCGTGTGAGATGTCGTCTCTCGAGGACCAGCGCCCCGTCATCGTCAAATCCGCTCTCCGTATCAGCTCCTGCGTCCATGAAGAAGAGCCGCGGTCCGCAATCGAAGCAGGCATCGGGCTGCGCATGATAGCGGCGATTGGTCGCGTCGGCGTACTCGGCGGCGCATTGAGGGCACATCTCGAAAGCGCTCATGGAGGTCACGGGGCGGTCGTAGGGAAGGTTCTCGATGATGGTGAAGCGAGGTCCGCAGTTCGTGCAGTTGATGAAGGGGTAGTGGTAACGTCGGTCCTGCGGGTCGAAGAGCTCGCTTACGCAGGCGTCGCAGGTGGCGAGATCGGGACTGACGAGCGTGCTCGTATGCTCGTTACGTGCTGATGCGCGAATGGAGAAGTCGGGAAGGTTCTCAAGTGCGCTTGTCTGCGATGAGATTTCAAGGATGCGAGCGGCTGCAGGGGCATCACCAACGAGCGTTTTCTCGAATTCGTCCAGTACGCCGTCATCCTCGTGCTGGATTTGAATCTCGACGCCGTGGGAGTCATTGAGCACCCATCCGGTGCATTTAAGCGCGCGGGCACAGCGCACGACATGGGGTCTGAATCCCACGCCTTGCACGATGCCATTGAGATGTATCCGACGTGCCTGCATGTATCGCCTTTCATGTAATGACGAGTGTACCATGCACGCCTTTACGAAACGCAAACGCGCGGTCAACGGGCGGTGGCTTGAAGCGCCTATCCAATCGCCCTATTCTATCGACAAGATTATTTCGCGTACGGAGTGACATATCATGAAATCAGCATTGGCACGGCACCTCCTTCTCGTTCTCTGCTCTGCGCTCGCGCTCATCGCGACCCTTGGCTTGGGCGCGTGCGGTGCGCAGCAGGAAGCCGGCTCCATTCGCATCGGCACCATGCCGACCGAGGACATCTTGCCCATGTGGGTTGCCGAGCAAGAGGGACTCTTCGACGAGGCGGGCGTCAAGGCCGAAATCGTCGTCTTCGATTCCGCCCAGAGTCTTTCGGCGGCGCTGACGGCCGGCGAGGTCGACATCGCGATGACCGACCCCATGCGTGCGGTCAAGCTCTGCGAGTCCGGCACCGACCTCACGCTCGAGTGGGTTACGCTCGGCACGACGCCCGACCAGGGGCGCTTTGGCGTGCTCACGTCTGCTGACAGCGGCATCACCTCGCTTGCCGACCTCGCGAACGGAACGAAGGGCGTGGGACTGGCTGCCAATACGGTTCCCGAGTACGTGTTCGAGCAATTGTGCGTGCAGCAGGGTATTGATCCTGCGAGCATCCCGGTGAGCGAGGTCGCGAGTTTGCCCGACCGCTATGGCCTCGTCGCCTCCGGGCAACTTGACGCCGCGGCGCTTCCGGCATCCATGCTCGCGCTTGGCCAGGCATCCGGATTGGTCTTGCTTGTGGATGACGCGTCGGGCGACAACGTCTCGCAATCGGTCATGGTCGTTCGTACCGCATACGACACGGGCGAGGGGGCAAAAACGCTCGACGCCGTGAGGACGGTATGGGATCAAGCCGCAGGTCTCATCAACGCCGATTCCGAGAAGTATCGTTCGCTGCTCGTCGAAAAGGCGAATCTCAACGAGCAGGTCGCGTCGACCTACGTGATGAGCGAGTATCCGATGGCGCGTACCGCGAACGGTGATCCCGCTTATCCCCCCGCCGAGATCATCGAGCCGGTGCTCTCGTGGATGAGCGCCAAGGGCTATGTGACCAAGAGCGTGAGCTATGACGAGTCAGACGGCTCGTTCACCATCTCGTAGACACACGATGCAGGCGATGGCAGCTTCCGCACAGACGACGAGCTACGAACCCCTCACACCGCTCATGGCCGTGCGCCTGGCGGCTCCGCACACGTGGCCCGGCCCCGCGGTGCTCACGACGGTCTTCGGCGGCGTCTATGCCATTGCTTGTGGCTACGTGTTTTCGCCGGTCATCTGGTGTCTGCTGCTCGCCGTCGCGGTTTTTGCGCAATCCGCGGTCAATACCCTGAACGACTGGGCCGATTACCGTGCCGGCACGGACACGGTCGAGAACTCCGACGATCCAACCGATGCCGTTCTCGTCTACAACAACCCCAACCCGCGCTCCGTCCTCGCGCTGGGTCTTGTGTACATGCTCGTTGCGCTTGTCTGCGGAATCACCTGCGTCGTCTGGTCGGGCAGCGCGATTCCGCTTCTCATCGGCGTCGTCGGCGCGCTCTTCATCGTCTGCTATTCGAGTGGCAAGCTGCCCATTTCGTATTTCCCGCTCGGTGAGCTCGCGAGTGGCATCGTCATGGGTGCGCTCATCCCGCTTGCGGACATTTGCGTCTTCGCCGCGCATGCGTATCCGGACGCCGGTCTCTTCGGCATGCCCTGGCCTGTCGATTGGCTGCGCCTCGTCTCGTGCCTTGCCCCATTTGTCATCGGCATCGGCATGGTCATGGCCACCCAGAACAACTGCGATATCGAGCGTGACGTCCCCGTGGGGCGCAAGACGTTGCCCGTGGTGCTCGGTCGCGCACGCAGCGTCATCGTCTACCGCGTCTTCGTCGTGCTCTGGATCGCGATCGTGTTGCATTGTGCGTTCTGGTACTTCAGCGCTGGGTTCTGGGCAGCGTGCGTCACCTTGGTGTTTGGCATCGGCGCGATGCGCTCTTTGCTCACCACGCCGCTCACGCACGAGGTGCGCGGACCTGCGATGGGCACGATTATGAAGGCAAACCTCTTCTTCAACGGTGCCCTTATCATGGCGATGATGGTTTCGCTCATCGGATGAGACAACGTCTCTGAGCGATTGTCTCATTCCTCCGTCTGGATGCGTAAATCCGCTATCATGGGACATCGTGATTGCGAGAAGGGAAAAGCGGTGGCCAAGGAACACGTTCACGGAGTATTCGAATCGATAGCAGATGGCTATGACGCGGCAAACGACCGTATCAGCCTCGGCATGCATCGTCTCTGGAAGCGTGCGTTGTGCGATGCCGCGCTCAAGCCCTGCACGAATACCAAGCGTGCGGGCCTCGTTCTTGACGTGTGCTGCGGTACGGGCGACATCACGGCTATGCTCGCCGAGAAAAACCCCGATGTCCTGGTCTGCGGGCTCGACTTCTCCGCGCACATGCTCGATGTCGCGCGCGAGCGCACGAAAGATTTGCCCAACGTGATGCTTGTCGAGGGCAATGCCATGCAACTGCCCTTTGACGACGATGTCTTCGATTCTGCCGTCATCAGCTTCGGCTTGCGCAACACGCCCGACTACGACCAGGTCGTGAGCGAGATGGTCCGCGTAACAAGGCCTGGTGGCGTTGTCGCCTGCCTCGATGCCTCCGTGCCCGAAAGCGCCGTCATCCAGCCCTTCTACCAGTTCTACTACAAGAACGTCATGACGCTTTTCGGTGGCGGCATCTCGCATCGCAAGGAGTACGATTGGCTCTACGAGAGCACCCAGGAGTTCCTGCGCAAAGACGAGCTCGTGCGTCTCTTCGAGGATTGCGGCCTCATCTCGGCGTGCGTGCGTCCATTCATGTTCGGTGCCGCTGCCTTGCACACGGGTGTCAAGCCGCTATTTAGCGTGCCGTTGGCCAGTGCCGTTGCCGATGCCGTGAAGAACACGGCCCGCGCTCAGGACGATGCGGTCGATGCATAAGCTCGAGTTTCGCGATGTGACGTTGCGCTATGACGATGGGCGTCATGGTGCTGATGGGCTACTCGCACTCGAGAGCCTGAGTCTTGTCGTGGATGCGGGCGAGTCACTTGCCATCATCGGGCCTTCGGGTTGCGGAAAGTCATCCACTCTGCAGATGGCCGCTGGGCTTGTACGTCCCTCGAGCGGCGAGGTGCTCGTCGATGGCCAGCTCATCACGAAACCACGCCAGAAGACGGCGCTCATCTTGCAGGACTTCGGGTTACTGCCCTGGAAGACGGTGCTCGCCAACGCCGAACTTGGCCTCAAGGTGCGCGGCGTTGACCGCGAGCAACGCGAGGCGAGGGCGCGCGAGGCCTTGGGCCTCGTCGGCCTCGCGGATTTCGCGCATGCTTATCCCGGTGAGCTTTCCGGTGGCATGCAGCAGCGTCTTGCCCTGGCGCGCTCCATCGCCCTCGATGTCGACTTGCTGCTCATGGACGAGCCACTCTCCGCACTCGATGCGCTCTTGCGCGAGCAATTGCAAGACACCCTGCTCGAGCTTTGGCACAAGGAGGGCTACGCGCAACTGCTCGTGACGCATTCCATTGACGAGGCTGTGTATCTCGGGCGGCGCATCGTCGTGCTGAGCGCGCGCCCCGGTCATGTGGTTGGCGTGCTCGACAATCCCGCGATGGGCAAGGCCGCCTATCGCGGCAGTTCAGCGTATTACGAGCTTTGCAACGAAATCCGCGCTCTGCTGCGCGACGCGTCACATGTCAACGAGGACGAGGAGGCATGTCATGCGTAAGGTCTTGGGATACGTGTGGGGCACCGTTTTCGTCATCGTCTTGTGGTGGGTGTGCGCGGCGCTCATAGGCTCGCCCGCGCTCCCCACGCCGGCGGCGACGCTGCCCGCGCTTGCGGACAACATAGGCAAGATCGCCCCCGAGTTCATGGTGAGCCTCGGTCGCATTCTGCTCTCGATGGCCATCGGAGCGCTTTTCGGCGTGCCGCTTGGCCTGTGGATTGGCCGCTCCAAGCGCGCCGACGCCATCTTCGGTCCCGTGCTCTACGTGCTCTATCCCGTTCCCAAGATCGTCTTCCTGCCTGTGCTCTTCGTGCTCTTCGGCTTGGGAGGGGAGGGCAAGGTGGTGCTCATCGCTATTGCCGTGTTCTTCCAGATGATGGTCACGATGCGCGATGCCGCGAAGAACGTGCCGACGGGTGCGGTCGAGTCCATGCGCTCGCTCGGCGCGGGCAAGTTCGCCATCTATCGCGACGTCATCTTCCCGGCGACCGTCCCCGACTTGTTCACCGCACTGCGCATCACCTGCGGAACGGCTGTCGCGATTCTCTTCATCGCCGAGTCCATGGCCGGTTCGAGTGGTCTGGGTTACTACATCATGCACGCCTGGTCGCTGCTCGAGTACGCACGCATGTTCGCCGGTATCGTTGCCATGGCCTTGCTTGGCGTGCTGCTCTACGAGGCCTTCGACATCGTTGAGCGCCGCCTCACCCGCTGGCGCCGGAGCGCATAGTCGAGGGGCTTACGGTTGTCGAGCGCGTGTCGCTTGCCAATGACTCGCACCCGAAGCTCCGAAATCGCGAGACTGCTGCGGAACTCGTGCGCAAGAGCGGCGCGCTCAAACAGTCCTCGCAAGATCGTCTTGCTATTTCGGAGCTTCTGCTTGTCGGGCAGCGCGACACGCGCTCGGCGGCCAACACACGCGTTATTAGATGTACCATATCCTCATGGACATCGAGATTCCACAGAGCGCTCAGACCATTCTCGACTTGCTCGAAGCGGCAGGCCACGAGGCCTATGTCGTGGGCGGCTGCGTGCGCGATGCGCTCATGGGCCGCGTTCCCAACGATTGGGACATCACCACCTCTGCCAAGCCCGAGCAAATCAAGGCCGCAGCTGCTGATGCAGGCCTCAAGACGGTTGATACCGGCATCAAGCACGGTACCGTGACCGTTATCGTCGATCACGAACCCTTCGAGGTCACGACATACAGAGCTGACGGCACCTATAGTGACGGGCGGCATCCGGATTACATCGAGTTCCTCGATCGCATCGACGGCGATTTGGCCCGTCGTGATTTCACGATCAATGCGATGGCGTATAACCCCACGTGTGGTCTTGTCGATCACTTTGGCGGTCAACGTGATCTCGAGGCGGGTATCCTACGTGCCGTCGGTGATCCGCGCGAGCGCTTCACCGAAGACGCCCTGCGCATCGTGCGTGGCCTGCGCTTTGCCGCACAACTCGGATTTACCATCGAGCCCGAAACTTCGAATGCGATGCACGAGCTGCGAGGTCTGCTTGACGATATCGCCGTCGAGCGCATCTGGATCGAGTTCGCGGGCTTGCTCTGCGGGCCATATGCCGTGCCCGTGTTGCGCGAGTATCACGATATCGTCTTCGTCATCATTCCCGAACTCGCCGTCGAGTACGAATTCGACCAGCACAACCCCTTCCACGTCTACGATGTGTGGGAACATACGCTCCATGCCCTCGAGGCCGCACCGCCTGACATGGACGCGACCGTGCGTCTTGCCTTGTTGCTCCATGATATCGGCAAGCCCCATTGCCTGGTCATTGACGAGGAGGGCCGTGGCCGGGCCTTGGGACACGATAAGGAAGGCGAGCCCATAGCTCGCGAGGTGTGCAAGCGTCTCAAGCTCTCGCGCGCTCAATGCGAGACCGTTACGCATCTCGTCGCCCATCACATGTTTCACATACCCGATACCGAGAGGGCCATGCGTCGCTTTCTCGTGAGACACGGAGAACGGCACGCGCAGGAGCTCTTCGCCATACGCCGTTGCGACAAGATTGGCCTCGGACACGAGCAACCACCCGACAACCCCATGAGCGTGGCGTTTGCTAAGGCGGAAAAGCTCATGGACGAACAGCTCAACGCCGAGCCCGTCTTCGGCATCAAAGATCTTGCCGTTAATGGATTAGATTTGATCGAGCTTGGCATGGAGCCCGGTCCGTCCATTGGCAATGTGCTGCAGACACTTCTCGAAGCTGTCGTTGACGGCGACGTGTCCAACGAACGCGAAGCACTCATCGCGTGCGTTCAACAATTGATCACTAGATAACCATGCTCTGGCAGGCCGTCGAGCGGAGGTCTAAGGGAGCGGGCCGTCGGGAAGCGACCGTCGACGCGAGGCGGCCTGCCAGCGCATGCCGCGAAGCGCGCCGCAAGGACCGCGAGGCGGCCTGCTGGCATGTGCCGCGAAGCGGGCTGTCGGGAAGCGATCGCCGAGGTTCGTCCGTCGTGCGTCATCGCGATAAACTGTCGCTGATTCGCCCCGTCACTTGCGCTAGAATCGGAGGTTACGTGTCAATGAAAGGATGTCATCATGGCTGACAAGAGCAAGCAGGTTCGTTTCAACATCCAGGCAAGCCCCGATCGCATGTGCGGCGTCTACGCCAATGCCTCGATCGTGAGCACGACTAATGCCGAGTCGCGCATCGACTTCCTCTACGTCGACCATGCCAACAAGCAGGGCGATGATGTTCCAGCGCACCTCGTGGCACGCGTCATCATGCCCACCACCGCGCTCGCCGACCTTTCGGAGACGCTCTCCAAGCACCTTTCCAAGCATCTCGAGCAAGGGATGTAACAGCCCAACGAAGCAAGACACAACCAAGAGAGACTGAAATGCCTGATACGCCAAACTACAAGCACACGATGAACCTTCCCAAGACCTCCTTCAAGATGAAGGCGAGCTTGGCTCAGCATGAGCCGGAGCGTCTCAAGAAGTGGGAGGAGATGGACCTGTACTACCAGATTCTCGCCAAGAACGAGGGTCACGAGTCCTATATCCTGCACGACGGCCCGCCGTACGCTAACGGCCCCATTCACATCGGGCACTCGCTCAACAAGATCCTCAAGGATATCATCGTCAAGTACCATGCGCAGCGCGGCTACTACGCGCCCTACGTCCCCGGTTGGGACTGTCATGGCCTGCCTATCGAGAACAAGGTCGAGGAAGAACTCGGTCCTGAGAAGATGGCAAAGATCGATGTGCCGACCTTCCGCAAGATCTGTCGCGAGTATGCCGAAAAACAGGTCGATGGTCAGCGCAAGGGCTTCAAGCGTTTGGGCGTTTCGGGCGACTGGGGCAATCCCTATCTCACCTTCAATCCCGAGTACGAGGCGGGCAACATCGAGGTTTTCAAGGATTTGTACCTTTCGGGGGCGATCTATCGAGGCCGCAAGCCCATCCATTGGTGCACGCATTGCCACACGGCGCTTGCCGAGGCAGAGATCGAGTATGCCGACGAGGTGAGCCCGTCCGTTTTCGTGAAGTTCCGTTTCACCGAAGTTCCCGAAGCGTTCAAGCCGGTCATGCACGATGACGCTGCCATGTCGGTCATCATCTGGACGACCACGCCGTGGACGCTTCCCGCCAATGCTGCCGTGAGCCTCAGTCCGGACGCTGAATATGTGGCCGTGCGCGTACGTGGTGAATACTTCGTACTTGCGCGTGAGCTTCTGGAAAGCGTCGCCGAGAAGGCTGGCTGGTCGGGCTACGAGGCCGTCGAGAAGAACGGTGAGCCCTTCGTGGTCAAGGGCGTTGACCTGGCCGGTGCGACGTACAAGCATCCCATCCATCCGGATATGACGGGCACGCTCATCTACGGCGACCACGTCACGCTCGACACGGGTACTGGTGCGGTCCACACCGCCCCCGGTCATGGTGCCGATGACTACGAGGTTGGCCTCAAATTCAACATTCCCGTTCTCATGCCCGTCGATGATGACGGCAAGTTCATGCAGGGCGGCGGTCCCTGGGCGGGCAAGGATGCCGTCGAGAGTAACGAGGATATTATCGCCTGGCTCGACGAGGACAACGCACTGATTGCACGCGAGGACATCTCGCACTCGTACCCGCACTGCTGGCGCTGCAAGCGCCCGGTCATCTTCCGCGCGACCACGCAGTGGTTCGTTTCGATGGATAAGACTGGCCTACGCGAGAAGGCACTCGAGCAGATCAACGATAACGTGCGCTGGATCCCGGCATGGGCGTCTAACCGCATCGGCTCGATGGTCGAGGAGCGACCTGACTGGTGCATCAGCCGCCAGCGCTATTGGGGCGTGCCCATCCCGGTGTTCAAGTGCAAGTCATGTGGCGAGATCGTCGCCAACGAGGAAAGCTTCGATGCCGTCATCGAGCTGTTCCGCACGAAGGGTGCCGATGCATGGTACACGACCGCGCCGGAGGACTATCTGCCCTCAAGCGTGTGCTGCCCCAACTGCGGCAGTCATGAGCTTGAGGGCGAGAAGGACGTGCTCGACGTGTGGTGGGAGTCCGGCGTCTCGCATACGAGCGTGTTGGGTACGCGTCCGTACCTGCATCGTCCGGCAGACCTCTACCTCGAGGGCTCCGACCAGCATCGCGGTTGGTTCCAGTCCTCGCTGCTCACGAGTGTCGGCGCGTATGGCGATGCCCCCTACAAGGCGGTCTTGAGCTGCGGTTTCACGGTCGACGAGAACGGCCGCAAGATGTCGAAGTCCATTGGCAACGTCATCGACCCCATCGAGGTCTGCGACGAGTTCGGTGCCGACGTGCTGCGCCTGTGGGTCGGTTCGGTCGACTACTCGCAGGACATGTCCGTGAGCCGTAACATCTTCGAGAGGACCTCGGACGCTTATCGCCGTATCCGCAACACCTTCCGCTACTTGCTGAGCAACCTCAACGACTTCACCAACGACGACTACGTTTCGGCTGACGAAATGCTCGAGTTCGACAAGTGGGCGCTTTCCCGCCTGCAGGCCCTCGTCGCCGAGACGACGCAGGCCTTCGACGAGTACCGTTTCCATAACGCGTATCGTGCCTGGTACGATTTCATCGTGAGCATCTCGTCGGAGTACTTCGATGCCGTCAAGGATCGCCTGTACGCCGATGCCGCCACGTCCGTCGAACGTCGCAGTGCGCAAAGCGTGCTCGCCAACATGCTCGAGGCTATGGTTCGCCAGCTCGCGCCCATTTTGGCCTTCACCTGCGACGAGGTCTGGGAGAAGTTCCCCGAGGGCATGATGGAGGAAGGCCGCGTCGCGGCCGTCGCGCTTGCCGGTTGGCCCGTTGAGGATGACTTCGCCCCGCAGCTGCCAGCTACCGAGCGCGAGGAGCTGCTCGCATCCTATGAGGTCGTCATGGAGGCGCGTGACGCCGTCATGAAAGCCATCGAAGAGGCACGCAACGACGGGTTGTTCACGAAGAGCCAGGAGGCTGCCGCGACGATCATGGGTAACACCGGGCTCATCGAAGCGCTTGCCGCGCATGGTCTCGATACGCTTGCCGAGATCTTCATCGTGTCAGACGTCGAGCTCGAAGAGTCCGATGATGCCGATGGCTTTGTCGCCAGCGTCTCGCAGGCGCCCGGCGAGAAGTGCCCGCGTTGCTGGAACTACCGCGAGCTTGGTCCGGACGGTCTGTGCGAGCGCTGCCACGAGGTCGTCGCCGCTTTCGACATGCAAGTCGACGAGTAACGGGCATTGTCACGTAGCAAGACATTCGCGCTCTTCGTTCCCATTGTCATCGCGATGGTCATACTCGACCGTCTGGCCAAGGGCTGGGCGGTCGACCATTTGCGCCAGGGCGTCACGGGTCCTGAGTTCGGGCTCGTCGATCTCACGCTTGTGCATAACAAGGGCGCGGCTTTCGGTATGGGACAGGGCGCTGGCATCGTCTTCGTGGCGCTAGCGGTCGTGATTTGCGTTGCGGTCGTCGTATGGCTTTTGGTTGGCAAACGTCATGGTGCGCTCGAGGTCGTCTCGCTTGCTCTCGTGGTCGCCGGCGGCATTGGCAACTGCATCGATCGCCTCACGACAGGCTATGTCGTCGACTTCATTCGCTTCACCTTCATTGACTTTCCGGTCTTCAACGTCGCTGACATATGCGTGACCTGTGGCGTCGTGCTCTTCCTCATTGCGCTCATTCGCATCGAGTTCGCGTCGGGAGCGCACGCCAAGACGGGGGAGGGGCGATGACGAGCGTCTTCGATCACGAGGTGAGTATTGATGAGCAGGGCGTACGCCTCGATGCCTTCGTCGCAGGCTTAGGCATCGACGAGCTCGCCTCGCGCTCGGCGGCCGTGCGGCTCATCGAGTCGGGACGTATACTCGTCAACGGCCAGCCCACGACCAAGAAGCGCATCGTCATCGCCGGTGATATGGTCCATATAGAGATTCCCCCGCGCAGCGGAGAGAACGCCGGTCTCGAAGCTGCCTACGACATACCGCTCGACATCCGCTACGAGGACGAGCATCTTATCGTGCTCTCCAAGCAACCCGGCCTCGTCTGCCATCCCGCGCGCGGACATTACGGCGACACGCTCGTGAACGCGCTCGTCGCCCATTGCGGGATCGGCAATCTCGCCCAGGTGCAGGGTGAGGACAGGCCCGGCATCGTGCATCGCCTCGATCGCGACACGAGCGGTCTTATGCTCGCCGCCAAGACCGATCTGGCTGCCGCACGACTGCAAGATGGCATCCGCGCACGCAACATCGATCGTCGTTACATCACGCTCGTGCATGGCAACTTGGGCCACGATAACGGCATGATAGACGCGCCCATCGCACGTCATGTGACCGACCGCACGCGCATGGCGGTGAGCGATGCGCCAAACGCCAAGGGCGCGATCACGACCTTCGAGGTGCTCGAGCGCTTCGAGGCAGGTCGCAGCGATGATGGCTACACGCTCATCGAGTGTCACCTGTTCACGGGACGCACGCACCAGATTCGCGTGCACATGGCCTACACGCACCATCCTGTGGTGGGCGATCCGCTCTACGGACGCGCGGCGACGGCGAAGGCCCGCAATCGCAACGTCGCAGAGCAAAGCGAGATGGGCCTTGACCGGCAGTTCCTGCACTCATGGCGTCTTGCCTTCGAGCATCCCATCACGGGTGAGGAGCTGAGCTTCACCGACATGCCGCCGCAGGACCTGCAGGCGATACTCGATGAGCTTGCCGACCGCTCGATGGGTCGTACCGCCTATGGTCGCCAGTTACTGGGGTAGTTGTTCGCGCGCAGGAAAACCGTCTCGCTTCGACGCTCGCTTCCCGACAACCCGCTTCGCGGTCTTTACGGCGCGCTCCCCTGGACCTTCGCTCGACAGCTTCCCTGCTCGTGAATCAGATAGCGCAGTCTGGGCAGGCTATTTTGTCTTAACTCCCACCACGATGAAGCGCTCGTCGGCAGTTCCGTAGCTGCAGGTCGACAGTGCGAGCAGGTCGTCACCGTAGGTGGCGTTCACGCCCGTCTCGTACATGGATAGTTGCTTGATGTTGGCAACGTAGTCGCTGAACTGCTGCTCGGTGAGCTCGCCCACCTGATCCCAGTAGCGATACGGGTTGGGCGTGGTCAGGTCTTCGTACCAGCAGCCGAGCAGCTGATAGCTGCCAAATCCGGTCGCTCCCTCGATCGTGTTGTACTCGATGACGTGGCTCATGCCGAATTCCGGGTTGTCGAAGTTGCGCAGGCTCGCGAACATGCTGCCGTCGTTCATGTTGTGGCCGTAGATGATGGCGCTGTTGCCATCGAGCAGGCAGCCCTTGCCCAGAAACGGCGTGCCGGCGGCGGATTCGTTGCCCTCGAAGTTGCGATGCAGGTAATACTCGGGGTCATTGGGCGTGTACATGACGGGGTAGTCGATGCGCGTATCGGCCACGCTCACCCAACCCACGCAATTGGGATTGTCGGTCACGAGCGCATTGGGATTGCGATCGTACTCCTCGGTGATGGCGTTGAACTCGTTGTTGGCAGTCCAGTATTTGCTGACCTGCATGAAGATCAGCGCCACGCATACGATGACGACGATGACGCAGATGATTTCGACGATGAGCAGCGCGCGGCGCTTGCCCGGCTTGCCGTCGTGTTTGCCTTGAGCCATGTCTAGTAGTTCCCCTCGAAGAAGTCGGCGCCCGCGGGGAGCTCGTAGCCCTCGAAGTACGCCCCGAAGTCCATATCGAGATACGAGCAGAGGTTCGCGAGCTCGACCATCGTGTTGTCGTTGACGGGGATGCCCTCTTCGCGCAAGCGCAGCTCGTTGAAGTGCTCCTTCTCGCCATGCGTCCAGATGCGCTCGGCATCGAGCGCCACGGGACTGTCGCGTAGCTTCTGGAGGTATTCGGAGAGATGCGTCCTGATTTCGGCCGGATCGCCGAAGATGGCGGGGTCGATCACGATGAAGCCATGGCAGATGCCCGTCTTGTCATCGAACGTGCAGCATTCGTCCGAGGTGTTGCCCATCGAGAGGATCGACGAGAAGAGCTCGCAGACCATGCCCCAACCGTAGCCCTTATGACTGCCGGTCTTCTCGCTCGCGCCGCCGAGCGGCATGATGCCGCCGCCGTTCTTGCCGACGATGTTGGCGAGCACGTCGGGGGCGTCGGTGGTGGGCATGCCCTGCGCGTCGAGCGCCCAGACGGGTGGCAGGGGCTCGCCGTTCTTGTTGTAGATTTCGAGTTTGCCGCGCGTGACGACGGAAGTCGACGCATCGAACCAGAAGGGATAGGGGTCTGCCGGCGCGGCGATGGCGATGGGATTGGAGCCGAGCATGGCCTGGCGGCCGAAGGTGGGGACCATGATGGCCTCGGAATTGGTGCAGGCGATGCCGACGAGGCCTTCGTCGCAGGCCATCTTCGTATAGTAGCCGGCGATGCCGAAGTGATTGCCGTTGCGCACGGTGACCATCGCCATGCCGCTCTTCTTCGCCTTCTCGATGGCGAGGTCCATGGCGAACTTCGAGATGATCTGGCCCATCGCGGAATGCCCCTCGATGGTTGCCGAGACGGGGGTCTCGAAGACGACCTCGGGTCGTTCGTCAACGTGGATCGTGCCCTTCTCGATGCCCTTGTGGTAGCGCACCATGCGCTGCATGCCATGACTTTCGATGCCGTAGAGATCTGCGGTGAGCAGCACGTCGCTGATGACGGCGCTGTCCTCTTCCGAAAAGCCGAAGGTCCTGAAGACGTCGTTGCAGAACTTGTTCAGGGTTTCGTATTGCCAGTTCACGTAGGGCATGTGCTTCCCATTCTCTCGCGCGGGTACGTGCCCTATAAGATACTCCATTCGGGTCGGTTGGCACAGGCGCTATATGAGCTGGACGGCGTTTTGTAACCTTTCATCCGATGACGACGAGGAGCATGCCGTCGCGTACGCCAATTTCGAAGCGCTCGTGTGTGGTGACGTTGCTCACGCCCAGGGGCATCGCGTTCGTGAAGGCCGCATCCTCGAGCTCCCATTGCAGACCGCGTTCGATGACGCCGTGGGCGGCATCTCCGAGGGAGAAGACGGATACGCGCGTGCCCGGCGGGGCAGCGAAGCTCGCGGGACTCGCGTCGGGGGTGACGAGGTGGACCTGCTGGGAACCTCCGAGCAACGTGCCGCGCGCCCCCCGCTCGCGCAGGAAGGCGAGCGTCTGGATGTTCGCGAGTTCGTGGCCCACGTCTCCGCCGAGTGCGCAGTGCAGCACGAAGCTCTCGTACCCGCGAGCCAGTCCCTCCTTGCAAGCGTAGACGGTGTCGGTGTCATCCTTCTCGCATGGCAATTCGATGCGCTCACATCCGATGAGCGAGACGAGCTCGGGGCTCAAGCTGTCAAGGTCGCCCACGAAGAGGTCGGGCTCGAGGCCGGCAGCGAGACAATGGGCAAAGCCGCCGTCGACGGCGATGAGGAAGTCGCCGGGCTTGACAGGGGATGGAGACGGGGGTGTCGTTGCTGCGCTCATAGTCCTGTGCTCGCACGAAAGCGCCACTGGCGCTTTCGGCTCGTACGGAAATCGCTCAGCAGCGACACCCCCGTCTCCATCATCGTGTTCCGCCAGCAGCGCAACCTCTCCGGGTCCGGCGCAGACGATGTGGCAGACGCCGCTCATGCCCGCTCGCCTTCGTCGATGAGGGAGCGTAATTCGCGGCTGGCCGCCTCGATATCATCGGCGGCGATGATGGCCGAGACGATGGAATAGCCGGCGAGTCCCATTCCAAGGAGCCCGGGGATAGTCTGGGCGTTTACGCCACCGATGGCGACGACGGGAATGTCGACGGATTCGACGACCTCGCGCAGCTCCTCGATGGTCAGGACACCGGCCTCCGGCTTGGTCGCGGTGCTGGCGACGCCGCCGACGCCCAGGTAGTCCGCGCCCGCCCGCTGTGCGGCCTGTGCTTCGGCAACGGTTGCCGCGGACACGCCGACGATGGCGTCAGGACCCACGATTTCGCGCACGCGTGACGCTTCGAGGTCCTCCTGTCCCACGTGCACGCCTGCCGCGCCGATCTCGACGGCGATTTCGGGCTCGTCGTTGATGATGAGCGGGATGTCGTGCTTGTCGCAGACGCGCTTGACGCGACGTGCCAAGTCGACGAATTCCGAGCGTGAGGCGTGCTTCTCGCGTAACTGGACGAGCGTGACGCCGCCTGCGCAGGCGGCCTCGACGGCCTGCTCGAGGGTCTCGGTCGACATGAGATCACGGTCCGTGACCAGATAGAGCGTGTAATCGATGACGGGTTTCATGGTCGTTCCTCCGGGTTGGCCTTGTCGTTCGAGACGATTGCTAGAGAGTCGTGCGCTTCCAGATGCTCGATGCGCGGAGCGGGTCGAACACCTGCGTTCCATGTCCGAGCGCGAGTGGCTGCACGAGCGCGCGGGCGATGAAGTCATGCGCGTCGCGGACCGCGTCGACGAGTGACTTTCCGCAGGCGAGGTTACAGGCGATTGCGGTCGAGAGGCAGCAACCGGTGCCATGATATTCACCCGGTAGGCGCGGCGAGACGAACTCGTGGACTCCACTGTCGGTGTAGAGGCGGTCGACGAGAAGCTCCGCCTGGTCATGGCCGCCCTTGACGAGTACCGCCCGAGCACCCGAATCGAGAAAGGCACGTGCGGCTTGCCCCATGCTCCCGGCATCGTGCGCCTCGACACCCGTGAGCTCGCCTGCCTCGGGTATGTTGGGCGTCACGAGCGTCGCGCGGGGGATGAGCGTATCGCGCACGAGCTCGAAGACGCTTGCCTGCGTAAGTGTCGCTCCCGAGGTGGCGACGAGAACGGGGTCAAGTACCACGGGCACATCCGGATGCGCTGCGAGGGCGTCTGCGACCGTCTGCGCCACGGCGGCATCTCCCAGCATGCCGATTTTGATGGCCGCGGGTGGCATATCGGCGAAGACGGCGTCAATCTGGGCTCGCACGACGGCTGGGTCGATGGTCTGGATTGCCGTGACCTCGTAGGTGTTTTGCGCCGTGACACCCGTGATGGCGCAAGTGCCGTGCACGCCGTGGGCCGCGGCGCACTTGAGGTCGATTTCGACGCCCGCTCCGGCGCAGCTGTCCGATGCGGCGATTATGAGTATGGTGGTGTCCATGGCCTTCCCTTCCGGCCCCGCATTACCAGAACCGTCCCTTCGGTCGCGAGATCTCGCCTCTCAGCCACGCTTTCATCGCAGCTCCCGTTGATATTGCCAATGGTACCATGGCGTTTTGCATGTCGGCGGACGGGAACCAGACAATTGCCACCGGCATGCCCCCCCCCGACATGTCGACACGGTCCCGTCACGTTGCTAGCCAAACTTGTCCTTGCATGTGCCTTGCGGCAGAGATAGAATTGGCAAGCTATGCGAAAACGCATGGCAGTAGCTCTTATTTCACATGCGAGGGGAGCCGCCCCGCTAGTGGCCCCGGTGGGGGTTGCGGGCAGCACGGCGATGATCCGAGCAGAGGACTAACGAAAACTGGAGGTTTACCACATATGGCTACGACTGTGTCCATCAAGTCCCTTCTGGAAGCCGGCGTTCACTTCGGCCACCAGACCCGCCGCTGGAATCCGAAGATGAAACCGTACATCTTTGGCGAGCGCAACGGCATCTACATCCTCGATCTCAAGAAGACGCTCTACGCTATCGACGATGCGTACAGCTTCCTGCTCAACCTGGGCGCCGCCGGCAAGAAGGTCCTCTTCGTCGGCACCAAGAAGCAGGCTCAGGAGCCCATCAAGACCGCTGCCGAGCGCTGCGGCATGCCCTACGTCAACTACCGCTGGATGGGCGGCATGCTCACCAATTTCGCCACGATTCGCACGCGCGTGCAGCGCATGGAGGAGATCGAGGCCATGAAGGCCGATGGTCGCTTCGATGCGTACACCAAGAAGGAGCAGGCCGGTCTCAACAAGGAGCATACCAAGCTCGAGCTCGCGCTGGGCGGCATTCGCAACATGCACGACCTGCCCGACGCGCTGTTCATCGTCGATACCAAGCACGAGGACAACGCCGTGCGCGAGGCCCATCGCCTGCATATCCCCATCGTCGGCCTCATTGACACCAACGCCGATCCCGATGATATCGACTACGGCATCCCCGCAAACGACGATGCGATCCGTTCGGTCAACCTCCTGTGCCAGCTCGCCGCCGATGCGCTCGTCGCCGGTTCCGGCACGGTTGTCACCGAGCAGGAAATGACCGCGGATGCGGACAAGGAAGTCCCCGCCATCCCCGAGGAGCCCGAGATCTCCGAAAGGGTCGAGGTTTCCGAATCCACCATCAAAGAGATCGAAGAGAAGACCGAGGAGGTTGCAGAGTAATGGCAGAGATCACCGCAAAGATGGTCAAGGAGCTCCGCGAGGCAACCGGAGCTGGCATGATGGAGTGCAAGAAGGCCCTCACCGAAGCCGAGGGCGTGTTCGAGAAGGCAGTCGACGTCCTGCGCACGCATGGCCTTGCCAAGGCCGCGAAGAAGGCCGGTCGCGCGACCAACGAGGGCCGCGTCAACGTCGCCGTCTGCAAGAACGATGCGCGCAAGGGTGCCGTCGTCGAGATCAATTGCGAGACCGACTTCGTCGCCCTCACCGACAAGTTCCAGGACTACTGCGACACCTTCACGCGCGCCGTCGTCCACAATGATCCCGCTACCGTCGACGAGCTCCTCGAGAGCGAGTACGAGGGCGAGAAGGTCGGTGATACGCTCACCGAGGCCATCCACATCATCGGCGAGAACATGCAGATCTCGAACTTCAAGCGTCTCAAGATCGAGGGCACGGGTGCCCTGGTTCCCTACATCCACATGAACGGTCGCATCGGCGTTCTCGTGGGCTTCACCTTCGGCAACGAGGCCACGGCCACTGACGAACGCTTCCTGGCCATGGGCAAGGACGTCGCCATGCAGATCGCCGCGACCAATCCCGTGTCGCTCGACAAGGACAGCGTGCCCGAGGACATCCGCGAGCACGAGTTCGAGATCTATAAGGCGCAAGCTGCGGAGTCCGGCAAGCCCGAGAACATCCAGGAGAAGATCGCCACGGGTCGCATGGAGAAGTTCTACAAGGAGAACTGCCTCGTCGAGCAGGACTTCGTGAAGGATCCCGACACTACCGTGGGTGCCTACATCGCGAAGTGCGCCAAGGAGATCGGCGACGATATCAAGGTCGTCTCCTTCGCCCGCATCGAGCTTGGCGAGTAACGCTCCTTCAACGAGCAAGAACGTCGAGAGGGGATAGCGCGCGGCGTTATCCCCTCTTTTGCGAGGGAAACAAGATGGATGAATGAGACAGTTGCCCAGGGACGTTGTCTCATTTCAAATGAGACAACGTCCCTGGGCAACTGTCTCATTCCCCCGCTCCAGAAAGGATTGGATGAGTCATGAGTGAGGTTCGAGTTCGCTTCGCCCCGTCCCCGACGGGCAAGCTGCACATCGGTGGCGCACGCACCGCCATCTACAACTGGGCGTTCGCGCGTGCGATGGGTGGCACCTTCGTCCTGCGCATCGAGGACACCGACCCGGAGCGTTCCACGAAGGAGAACATCGACCTCATCATCCGTGCCATGAAGTGGCTCGGTCTCGACTGGGACGAGGGCCCGCACATCGGCGGCGATTACGGTCCCTATATGCAAACCGAGCGCTTCGATACCTACAGGGAGGCTCTCGAGCAACTCAAGGAGAGCGGCAACGTCTACCCCTGCTTCTGCACCTCCGAAGAGCTCGCGGCCCGTCGCGAGGCCGTGCAGGCCGGCGCTGCCAACGAGCCCGATCCCTGCCGCGGCCTGAGCCGCGAGGAGGCCCAGAGGCGCATCGATGCGGGCGAGCCCCATGTGTGGCGTCTCAAGGTGCCCGAAGATCGCGGCACCATCGTCGTGCACGACGTCATCCACGGCGATGCCGAGTTCGATGCCGCCCTCATGGATGACATGATCCTCGTGCGCAGCGACGGCACACCCACCTATAACTTCGCGGTCGTCTGCGATGACGTGAACATGAAGATGACGCACATCATCCGTGGCGATGACCATCTCTCCAATACCCCGCGTCAGGTGCTCGTCTACGAGGCCCTCGGCTATCCCACGCCGACCTTCGCCCACCTGCCCATGATCTGCGGTCCGGATGGCAAGAAGCTCTCCAAACGTCATGGCGCGGCAAGCGTCGAGGAATATCGCGATATGGGCTACCTGCCCGACGCGCTGTTCAACTACCTTGCGCTGCTCGGGTGGGCGCCTGATGGCGAGACCACGCTGTTCACGCGCGAGCAGATGGCCAAGCTCTTCACGCTCGAGCGCATCAGCAAGAACCCGAGCTCGCTGGACTACGACAAGCTCGAGTGGATCAACAGCCAGTACATCCAGCAGATGGGCGCGGCGGCCTTCGTCGACGTGCTCGCGCCGTACCTCATCGAGGCGGGATATGCGACAGACGAAGCCGGTGTCGAGGCGATGCGTCCACGTCTGGAGGCCATCTACCCGCTCGTGAGCGAGCGCGTCAAGCTCATGACGGAGGCCGTTCCCATGATTGCCTACCTGCTCGACGAGCATATCGAACTTGACGAGAAGAGCGTCGAGAAGGTGCTCCGCAAGGAGGGCAAGGGCGCGAAGACGGCCCTGCTCGAGGCCGCTGCGGTGCTCGCGGATTGCGAGTGGACGGTCGAGGGCATCGAGGCTGCGTTGCGCGGCCTGCTCGAGAAGCTCGGCGCCAAGCCGAAGTTCGTCTTCCAGCCGATTCGCGTCGCCGTGTGCGGCAACATGGTGAGCCCACCGCTCTTCGAGTCCATCGAGCTCCTGGATCGCGCTGTCGTCGAGCAGCGCCTCGAGGCAGCTGCTGAGCTCGCCCTCGACTAGTCGACTGCGAAGCTGTTCGCGCATAGGCCGCCGTGGTCGATGGCGATAACGCCTTCGTTACCAAGACGGCAGTAGAAGCCCACGGGCTCGCCCCCGTACAGGTAGACGCCGGGCATGGACTGCCATGATTCGACGAGACACGGGTCATCGTCGTCGATAACGGTGTTGATGATGTCGACGCGCGGGGGCTGGTAGAACTCCTGCACGATGTATCCGGCATCGAGGTTTTCGTCCACGATGCGCTCCCAGCGTGCCTGGTCGAAGTCGACGCCGGGGTAGACGCCGTGCGCTCCGTAGTCGTCGGCGGGCTTGATGATCCAGGCGTCCTTGTTGTCCTTGACCTCGTCGAGCGTGAAGCCGTTCACGCCACTTTCGAGGCGATAGGTACGCGGCACGTGTGCGTCTACGAAGGCGGCTTCCTCCTCGGTTAAGAACGCACGCGTGCGCTTGTCGAACAAGGCGATGTTGACCTCCTTGGAATGCACGACCGTCGTACGGAAGTGCCCGATGAGGCATACCTTGCCCGCCGCCACGGCATCGATGAGGGCATCGCATTCGCCGGGGTGCTGCAATATCTCGCTCGTGACCGCCCGGCGGTAGATGGCATCGACGATGCATCCGTCGGTCGAGTCGACAAGATGCTCGCCGTCAAACTCGAAGTCGCGTATGTCGGTGAAGCGCGCGTCGTATCCCGCTTTCTGGAACGCGCTGATGAAGCGATTGAAGTCGCTGAAGACGCCGCTCTCGCGAAAGTCGGTGACCGCAATGGTGGGATGGGGGCGTGCACTGGGGCGCGACTCGTAGATGCGCATGAACGTGTCGACCCAAGTGTCGAAGAGCTCGAACTGCCTGAGCTCGTGCTCCTGCGAGAAGCGGCGATACGCCTCGCCCTGCATGAGCGCCTCGCCGATCATGAAGTCGCGTGACATGGCACCGCTGCCATCGGTGTTGAACTCGCAGAACTTGTAGCTCAGGTCATCTTCGCTCAAGAAGAGGTCGAAGCGTGCCATGGGCAGAAGGTCGTCATAGTCGCAGGGCAACATGATGAGACGATGCAGATCATCGGGGAAGTGGAAGAGCTCGCGGTAGCTCTCGTCGTCAAGATAACGCCGTATGACCTTGCAGAGGATACGGTGCATCGTCGTGACTTGCTCGGCGATATAGGCGCGGTCGTCTGCGTTGAACAGATACGGCACGTAGGGAAACGGCGCGGGCTTGCCATGAACCCACACGTCGGATTCGTCGATGAACGCAAGCGCCATTTTCCTTCCCTCGACATCCCCGTCAAGGGTACAGATGTTGGCGATGTACTCGGCGCGTTCCTCTTTCATGGCTCCTCCATCTCGTTGCCTGACCTGTCCAGTATCCCACGGCGGCAGCGTCGTGCAAAGGGAAAACGAGGCCGGGTTTTCTTGCGGGTTTTGTCGGATGGAGGTCCTAAATTCGCCGGATTTCGCTCCGTGAACCGATCACGGACATTCGGCGATTCTGTTAGATGTGCCTGAAACAATTGCGTGCACTGACCTTTGACGAGGAAGGATGCACATGGTTTCGAAAGAGCAGATCGCATGTCCCGCACACGACGAGGAAGACCAAGACGAAGAGCTCGGGGATATGCCTGACGAGGAGGCAGGCGAGCTTGTCATCGAAGGACGGGATGCCGACGGTGGCCTCGAGGAGGAGCTTGAAGATGCATTCGAAGACGAGATTGAGGCAGAGGGGGCGCGAGACGCTTTCGACGAGGATCTGCCCGAAGGGCCCGGGGGCGATGAATCCGCCTGCGCGGAAGGCGTCCCACCCGATCGGTGCTTCGACATCTCGCCCGAGGAGTTCTGCGGTGATCCCTACGAGCAGGAGGGCCATATCGAATCGCGCCAGGAACTCGGCAGGAAGGGCGAGGAGGCGGCCGTGCGCTATCTCAAGTCCCGCGGGTACGCGATTGTCAAGCGCAATTGGTTTTGCCGCTTCGGCGAGGCGGACATCATCGCCCGCGACCCGGAGGGCACGCTGTGCTTCATCGAAGTGAAGACGCGTCAGAGTGTCGAGGCGGGCCTTCCCGAGGAGGCGATTACGCGTAGCAAGCAGAGCCGCTACGAGCGCATCGCCCTGTGCTACATGATGGTCACGGACGATTGGGATGACAACGACAGCGTGCGCTTCGACGCCATCGCCATCTGCGTCACGGCTCCGCATCGTGCCATGCTGCGCCACCACAAGGGTTGCTTCAATGAGTGCTTCTAGGACAGTGCGCGCCGCCGTTCCCACCTGCGCCCTCTATGGCGTGCAGACCGTGCCCGTCACGGTCGAGATCGAGATCGGGCCGGGTCTGCCAGGCTGGCACATCGTCGGCATGGCCGATGCGGCCGTTCAAGAGGCGCGGCTGCGCGTTCGCAGTGCCGTGAAGGCCGCCGGCTTCGACATGCCGAGCAACCACGTCGTCATCAATCTCGCACCCGCGTGCGTGCGCAAGAGCGGTTCGGGTTTCGACTTGCCCATTGCGATCGCGTATCTCCTCGCCACGCGTCAGGTCAACCCGAGCTTCGTCGAGGAGACCCTGGCAGTGGGCGAGCTTGCCCTCGATGGCGCCGTGCGCCGTGTCGACGGTCTGCTTGCCTACGCCATCGCGGCCCAGAAGGATCATCTGCGGTTGCTATCGGCTTCCGATGCGACGTGCATGCCCAGGCTCACGGGGCTCGATCACGTGTGCATCGATCACCTTGCCCAGCTGCGCTCGGCTTCGTTTTCGCCACCGGATACGCTTGTGGCGGCGCAAGATGACGAGCAGCTCGATTATCGTGACGTGGTCGGTCAGCAATTCGCCGTGCGCGCTCTCACCATCGCCGCGGCCGGCGGGCACGGTGCGCTGCTCATCGGCCCTCCTGGGGCGGGGAAGAGCATGCTCGCCAAGCGCCTGCCGGGCATTCTGCCGCCGCTTGATGAGGACGAGCGTATCGAGACGGCGCTCATCCACTCGGTCGCCGGCCTCGACCTGCGATCCATCACGGCGGGCGTACGTCCCTTTCGCGCGCCGCACCATTCGGCGACGGTCGCCTCGCTCGTCGGGGGAGGGTCGGGAAACGTGCGACCCGGCGAGGTATCGCTCGCTCACAATGGCGTCCTCTTTCTCGACGAGTTTGCCGAGTTCTCGAATAGCTCCCTGCAAGCTCTGCGTCAGCCCATCGAGGACGGTAGGGTCATCGTGAGCAGGGTCGGTTCGCGTGCGGTATTTCCCGCGCGCTTCCAGCTCGTTGCCGCGTCCAACCCGTGTCCGTGTGGATACCTGGGCGATGCGGATCACGGCTGTCGTTGCAGCGAGCATCAGGTCAATCACTACCAGGCAAAGCTCGGAGGGCCGCTCAAGGATCGAATCGACCTCATTTGCGAGGTGTCGCGCGTCGACCCTTCGCGCGTGCTGGAAAGCGGACGGGGGACGAGCTCCGCGCAGATCGCCGAGCTCGTGTGCGCCGCTCGCGAGCGTGCCAGTTGGCGCGGAGGTCATGCTGAGGCGCTGGGCAACGTGACGCCGCATGAGGTGATCGAGTCATGCGGGCTGAGCTCGGCTGGCCACAAGCTCATCGAGGACATGGCGCGCAAGCACTTTCTCTCGGGACGCGGCATCATGCGCATCTTGCGCGTGGCGCGCACGATTGCCGATCTTGACGACAGCGAGGCGGTCTGCGATGAGCATTTGCTCGAATCGTGCATGTACCGTGTTGACAACAACCTGGAGTGAGCATGGGCGACCTGTGCCAGTTGAACGGCCCGCGCTTCGAGATCGACATCGCTTCGGTCGAATATCCGGCCATATTGCGCGATACGCCCGATCCGCCTCGTGTGCTTCGCGGCATCGGCAATCCGGCGGCACTGCAGCCGGGCATCGCCATCATCGGGTCCCGCAAGGCGACGCCCTATGGTCTTGCCTGCGCCGAGATGTTCGCCTCGCACATCGCCGCGCGCGGCATTCCCATCATCTCCGGTGGCGCGATGGGATGTGACCAGTGCGCGCATCGCGCGGCGCTCGATGGCGGCTGCCCGACGGTCGTCGTCTTTGGCTCGGGTGCTGACGTGACCTATCCCAAACGCGGCCGTGAATTGTTCCAGCGTGTCATAGATGCCCAGGGTGCTGTCATCTCCGAAAATCCTTGGGGTACCCAGCCTCTGCGCCCGACCTTCGTGCGGCGAAACCGCATCATCGCGGGGCTTGCCGCGCTCGTGCTCATCGTCGAGGCAGGCCTTCCGAGCGGGACCTTCTCGACGGCAGATGCGGCATTGCGCGCCAATCGCGATGTCGCCGCCGTACCCGGTTCCATTACCTCTCCCAACTCGCGGGGGACGAACCATCTCATCGCCCAGGGCGCCTATTGCGTCGTCGACACCCAGACGCTCGACACCGCCATTGATCTTGCCTGGGCACATAACATGTACGCCATGCTCGCCGAGGGTGTCCCGGGGGGCGAAAGTGCGCCTGACGATGACCTCATCGGCGACGATCCCGTCTTGCGCGCGCTTGCCGCCGAAGCGCTCTCCGCCCAGCAGCTCGCGGCCTACTTCGACTTCTCTCCCGGCGAGCTCTCGAGACGCTTGGCCGCCTACGAGCTCGACAACCTCATCCAACGTGGCATGGACGGCCGCTACCAGCTCGTGCCACGGCGCTAGGGAAGAAGGGGATCGTCATATGTAATTCCTCGCATCATGAGACAAGAAGATGCGGGCAATGGTAAGGTGAATCGGTGAGTTCAAGCAGCTTGCCGAAAGGAATGCACCATGGAGGATCAGGAAATGACCAAAGAGGAAATGCAAAGGTACCTGAATCAGCAAGCTGAAGCAGGTATTCCAGAAGAGCAGGCGCTCAAGAATCTCGCGGATGTCTTGGGCATCAGCTATCCCAAGCTCGAGAAGTAGGGATTGGCCGGGCTCGAAGTCCGGCTTTCGCAGATAAGGATGTAGCTCCTATGGTCAATGAGGAGTTTCCCGTAGTCACGGTCATCGGGGCAGGGCTCGCCGGTTGCGAGGCCGCGTTGCAGCTCGCCGCGCGTGGGGTTCCCGTACGTCTTATCGAGATGCGCCCCGAGCGTTCCACGCCCGTGCACAAGACGGGCGATGTCGCCGAGCTCGTCTGCTCGAACTCGTTCAAGAGCGTCGACCCCGAGACGGCGGCAGGCTCGCTCAAGTACGAGCTCTCCGTGCTCGGCTCCAAACTCCTTGCCTGCGCCTTTGACACGCGTGTGGCTGCAGGCGGTGCGCTCGCAGTCGATCGCAACGAATTCTCCGCTGCCGTGCAGCGTCTCATCGACGCAACGCCCAACATCGAGTTCGTACACGAGGAGTGCACGAGCATTCCCGAAGGTCCGGCCATCATCGCGACTGGCCCGCTCACTGCCGATGCACTTGCCTCCCAGCTTGCCGTCGAGCTCGGTTCTCAAGGTCTTGCGTTCTACGACGCGGCAGCCCCCATCGTCGAGGCCGATTCGATTGACCGCAGCGTCGTGTTCGCCCAGTCGCGTTATGACAAGGGCGGTACGGCAGACTATCTTAACGCCCCCTTCACCAAGGAGGAGTACGAGGCCTTCGTCGACGAGCTCGTTGCGGCGCGACGTGTCATCGAAAAGGACTTCGAGCGTCGTGAGCTCTTCGCGGCGTGCCAGCCGGTCGAGGAAGTCGCGCGCACCGGGCGCGACGCGCTCTCGCATGGTGCCCTCAAGCCGGTCGGGCTCACCGACCCGCGTACGGGCAGGCGTCCCTGGGCTGCCGTGCAACTGCGTGCCGAGAACGCCGCGGCGACGGCATACAACCTCGTCGGCTTCCAGACCAACCTGCGCTTCGGCGAGCAGGAGCGCGTCTTCAGGATGATTCCCGGTCTCGAGAACGCCGAGTTCTCGCGCTATGGCGTCATGCACCGCAACACCTTCGTCGACACGCCGCACGTGCTCACGAAGACGCTTGCCATGCCCTCAAGGCCCGAGGTGCACCTGGCCGGTCAGCTCACGGGTACCGAAGGCTATCTCGAGGCCGTTGCATCGGGGCTCTTCGTCGCGCTCGCCGTCTACGCCGAGCTCGCCGGCCTTGCCGAGCCCACGTTGCCCCGCGAGAGCCTGTTCGGTTGCCTGCTCGCATACGCGACCGACCCTGCCACGGCAGATTACCAGCCCATGCATGTCAATTACGGCATCATCGATCCCGTCGAACCCAAGATACGCAACAAACGCGAACGCAAGGCCGCCTATGCCGCGCGCGCCCATGCGGCCATCGACGCGTTCGTGGACGATCGCGCCGATCTCTTCGAGAGGGCGTTCGTCTCATGACGGGTTCCTTTTCCCCGGAAGAGTGCTTCACCGACGAGCGCTACGACGCAGACGCCGTGCGCTGGGCTTGCGCCTTTGCCCGTCATCTCGAGGTCGAACGCGGCCTCTCGTCCAACACGGTGCGTGCGTACTGCATCGACATCCGCAGCTATCTCGATTGGGCGGCGCGTAGTGACCTCGATCCGCTCCAAGTGGAGTACCGCCGCTTTCGCCGCTATCTCGTCGAGCTCAACGCCGCGGGCTACACGCCCAAGACGACCTCGCGGCGCCTGTCGGCCATCCGCACCTTCTTCAAGTACCTCAACGTCCAGGGCGTGACCCAGCTCAATCCCGCTGCCGCGACATCCTCGCCCAAGTCGGGACGCGACTTGCCGCGCAAGACGAGTAACGCCGATATCGCGCAGCTGCTCGAGGTCTGCCCGGACGATCCGGTCGGCATTCGCGATCAGGCCTTTCTCGAGCTCCTGTACGCAAGCGGTGCCCGCATCGCCGAAATAGCGCGCCTCGAGCTCGGCGACGTCGACTTCTCCGATGCGAGCGTGCGGCTCTTCGGCAAAGGATCCAAGGAGCGCATCGTCCCGCTTTACCCGCTCGCACTCGAGGCCGTGCGGCGCTACATCCACGAGGCGCGTCCCGTTCTTCTGGGGAACCGCCGCGGCGGCGCCCTGTTCGTCTCCACGCGTGGCAACGCGATGTCCGCCGATAGCCTGCGTCGCGTCTTCAAGCAGCGCACGGCCCAGGCGGGCCTCGATTCGAGCTTGCATCCCCATGACATGCGCCACGCCTTCGCGACCGATCTGGTGGAAGGCGGAGCGGACCTGCGTAGCGTCCAGGAGATGCTCGGACACGCGAGCCTCTCGACGACCCAGATCTACACGCACCTGTCGCTACAGCACATGAAGGATGTCTACAAAGATGCCCACCCTCGTTCCTGAATGTTCTCGAGGAAAAGAGGTGGAAAAACGGGGGGGGGGTAAAATTCGTCGTTTCACATCACGCCATTTGTGCTATAATTCTGAATTCGCGTGGCGATATGCCATATACGTATGGAAACACGGCATAGGCCGTTTGCAGCAAGGAGAAGCAACATGTCGAAGGTATGCGAAGTCTGCGGAAAGCACCCGGCGGCGGGCCGCAACGTCAGTCACTCCCATCGCGTGACCAACAGGGTCTTTCGTCCCAATATCCAGAAGGTCACCATCAAGGATGCCAAGGGCCATGTCCGTAAGGCCAACGTCTGCACGAGCTGCCTGAAGGCCGGCAAGGTCACCCGCGCCTAGGAGACATGCACACATGCAACACCGTGAGAGGCCCGTATCGGGCCTCTTTTGCGTACATGACCATCATCTGCAAAGGAGCCATGCATGAGTAGTTTTCAAGAAACCGCCAAAGAGCTCATCGATAAGGGCAGCGAGTTCGTGTCAGGGCTTGCGTCAACGGCGGGTGATGTGGCAACTAAGGCCAAGATAAAGATGAAGATTGCCGATCTGGTGCTTGAGGAGAACAAGCTCATGCAGCAGCTTGGTCGCGATGTCTACGAGCAATTGGCAGATGATGCGGAGTTTCGTGCATCGCATGCCGAGCTCATAGCTCGTGTCGAGGAAAACGCCGCTCACAAGCAGGCATATGAGGACGAACTTACGACCATGAGCGCAACTGTCGAGGATGTGCAAAGCTCGGATGATCCGCAGCCCATCGATGTCGATGCCATCGTCGTGAGCGGCGAGCCTGGCGCAAGCGGAGACCAGACAAATGAAAAGGACGGCAAGTAATGCGATACAAGGCGCCGAAAGGTACTCAGGATCTTATCTTTGACCGCGCAGGTGCGTGGCTTGAGTTCGTTGCACGTGCGAACGAGGTGTTTTCCGCCTACGGCTACGAGCCCATCCAGACGCCGATTTTCGAGAGCACCGAGCTGTTCACGCGTAGCGTGGGCGAGACGAGCGACGTCGCGAGCAAGGAGCTCTTCTCGGTACGGTCGATGGGAGCCATGCAAGCAATGCGCGAGGGCGCCACGCTCAAGGGCGACCAAGTCCTCTCCCTGCGTCCCGAGGGGACGGCTGGCGTTGTTCGCGCCATCGCCGAGCACGCGCTCGTGCCGCAGGGTGCGGCACCGGCAAAGCTCTGGTACGCGGGGCCGATGTTTCGCGCCGAGCGTCCGCAGAAGGGACGCTATCGCGAATTCAGGCAGGTGGGAGTCGAGTGCCTTGGCGCTACCGAGCCAATTGCCGATGCCGAGATGATCATCATGTGCATGCGTTTCTTTGCCGCGCTCGGTATCCCCGCCGAGCAGATGACACTGCTCATCAACTCGATGGGTGATGAATCGTGTCGTCCCGCTTACACGCAGGCGGTACGTGATTACGAGGCCGAGCATGCCGACGAGCTTTGCGATGAGTGCAAGCGTCGCATCGACGCCAATCCGCTGCGCTCGTTTGACTGCAAGAACGAGACGTGCAAGCGTGTCATGGACGATGCTCCGCGTTTTTCGGACTACCTTTGCGAAAACTGCTCCGACCGTTTCGAACAGGTCAAATCGTGCTTGGATGCCGCCGGTATCCCGTACGTGGAAGATTCTCGTCTCGTTCGTGGCTTCGACTATTATACGGGCACCGTTTTCGAGGTGCAGGTTACGGCTGGTCTGGGCACGCAGACCGCCATCGGCGGTGGCGGTCACTACGACAAGCTCATGGGCGAGATTTCGGGTAAGGACCTGCCGGGCCTCGGCTTTGCCGTTGGCTTCGAGCGCATCCTGCTCGTGCTCGAGGAGCTCGGCATCGAGCTCGCGCCCGAAAGCCGCCCCTTCGTCTACGTCGCGCTCGCAGATGCCGCACTTGCCGAGGATGCCTTCGCCATCGTGCAGGCACTGCGTGATGCGGGCATCGCCGCGCAGATGGACATGCAAGGCCGCTCGCTCAAGTCGCAATTCAAGGTCGCCGGCAAGACACGGGCAGCTTACGTGCTTGTCATCGGCCCCGACGAGCTGGCTTCCGGCACGTGCACGGCACGCAACATGAACACGCACGAGGAGACGCCTGTATCACTCGACACCATTGCCGAGGATATGGCGCGCTTGCTCTAGGTGCGCTTGGCGAAATGCCCCTCGCGCGGGCTTGTCGCTTGTTTCATAATAGCTACCTTGTGAGTAAGAAGGACGCGGCCTTCCACTGTCTATGGCGGGTCGCATGATGAAGGAGGGCATACAGTGCCTGAGGATTTTGCAAACGAGTATTCCATGCACACGCGTACCTGCGGCGAACTCCGCAGCGGCAACATCGGCGAGGAGGTCACCCTATGTGGCTGGGTCGCACGTCGTCGCGATCACGGCGGGCTGATCTTCGTCGACCTACGTGACCGCACCGGCATCACCCAGGTCGTCTTCGATCCCGATACCGCCAAGGATTGCTTCGAGCTGGGCGAGAGGATGCGTCCCGAGTGGGCCATCGAGATCACCGGCTTCGTGCGCGAACGTCCCGAGGATACCGCCAACCCCGATCTGCCGACGGGTGACATCGACGTGGTCGTGAACGAGTGCACGATCCTCAACGAGTCCGCCACGCCGCCGTTCCCGCTCGATGATGACATCGACACCGACGAGACGACACGCATGAGGTGGCGCTACCTCGATATGCGTCGCACGCCGGTCGCGAACGCCCTGCGCCTGCGCGACACCGTCACCTGGTCGATCCGCAACGCCCTGCACGAGCGCCTTTTCGTCGAGATCGAGACCCCCATCCTGGGCAAGTCCACGCCCGAGGGCGCGCGTGACTTCATCGTCCCCTCGCGCATCAATCCCGGTCATTTCTATGCGCTTCCGCAATCGCCGCAGCTCTTCAAGCAGCTCACGCAGATCGGTGGCATCGAACGCTACTATCAAGTCGCGCGCTGCTTCCGCGACGAGGACCTGCGCGCCGATCGCCAGCCCGAGTTCACGCAAGTCGACATCGAGATGTCGTTCGTCACCGAAGACGATGTCATGAACATGATGGAGGACGTGCTCGCCGAGGTCTTCGAGGCCGTCGGTATCACCGACGTGAGCTTCCCGCTCGACCGCGTGCAGTATGCCGACGCCATGGCCATCTATGGCACCGACCGTCCCGACCGTCGCTTTGGCATGACGCTCGTCGACATCTCCGACATCGTCAGGGACAGCGGCTTCAAGGTCTTCTCCGGCGCGCTCGCCAATGGCGGCGTGGTCAAGGCCATCAACGCCAAGGGTGCCGGCGATTGGCCGCGCGCGCAGATCGACAAGCTCGGCGACTTGGCGCTCGAGTGGGGCGCCAAGGGCATGGCTTGGATCCAGTTCCGCAGCGAGGGCAAGGTCAACAGCCCCATCACCAAGTTCTTCAGCGACGATGAGATCGAGGCCATCAAGGCTGCTCTCGACGTCGAGCCGGGCGACCTCGTCATGTTCGGCGCCGACAGCGCCGCCGTCGTCAACGAGGTCCTGGGCAACATGCGCCTGCACATGGCGCACGCCATGAACCTCGTCGAGCCGGGTACGCATGACCTATGCTGGGTCGTCAACTTCCCGATGTTCCGCTATGACGAGGACGAGAAGCGCTACGCCGCCGAGCATCATCCGTTCACACGCGTGCGCGACGAGGATCTCGACAAGATCGAGAGCGATCCGCTTGCCTGCGGCAGCTATTCCTATGACATCGTCATGGATGGCTTCGAGATGGGTGGCGGCACGATCCGCATCCACACCCCGGAGCTACAGCGCCGCATCCTGCGCCAGATCGGCATGACCGACGAGCAGATCGACGAGCAGTTCGGCTTCCTCATCACGGCGCTCGGCTTCGGCGCGCCCCCTCATGGCGGCATCGCGCTTGGCCTCGACCGACTGGTCATGCTCATCGGCGGCTATGCCTCCATTCGCGACGTCATCGCCTTCCCCAAGACGAGTTCGGGTGCCGACCCGATGACGGGCGCACCCGGAGAGGTGAGCCGCCGCCAGCTCAAGGAAGCCAACATCAGCATCAACATGTAGCATCCGTCCCCGGGAGCGGGGGCGGGCTTTCGACCGCATCGTCCATGACGGTGCGGTCGGCCTTTTTGCCACACGTTCGGAGCGCGCATGGAAATAAGGTACATAGACGAGTTCCTCTACATTGCCGAGACCCTGAGCTTCAGAAAGACCGCAAATCACTTCTACGTGAGCCGTTCGGTCATCAGCCGTCACATCTCCGCACTCGAGGATGCGGTCGGCGTACGTCTGCTCGACCGCGACAGCCATGCCGTGCGACTCACGAAGGCGGGCGAGGTCTTCTATCGCGAGGCGCAGACCATCGCCCGGGATTGGTCGGTCGCGCTCGAGCGCACGCGCCAGGCGGGAGTCGGCGACTACACGCTCGTGAGGGTCGGGTACCTGCGCAACGCGGCGCGTCCCGTGCTCGCGCACTTCGTCCGGGCCATGCAGGCGTTTCATCCGGACGTCAAGCTCTCGCTCGTCTGCATGGACCATAACGACCTCGTCGCCGCCATCGCCGAGCGGACCGTCGACATCGCGCTCGCGGTCAACATCGACGCGAAGCTTTCGCGTAACTATCGCTTTACCCCCATATACCACGACCACTTCACCATCGTCTGCGCGAAGGACCATCCCCTGGCCTCGAAGACGGACGGCGTCGGGCTTGGCGACCTGTACGACCAGACGGTCCTCCTGCCCGACAGCTACGTGTACGGAAGGACCTCCGACCATATCCGCGACCTCGTGAGCGAGGAGACCATGCATGTGTCGCGCTCGTCCTATAGCGATGCTGACATGCTGACGCTCAAGGTCGAGACCGAGGGCGTGCTTGCCTTCTCGTCGACCATGAACAACGAGATATTCCGGGGCAGGCTCGCGGTGCTGCCCTTGCTCGACATGGACACGGCCTTTTGCGTGAGCGCGTTTTACCATGACGATTTCGAGGGCGTGGGCTTCGATGCCTGCCGCGAGGTCTTCGAATGGTGCCATGACAACATGTGCGACTGGTATCCGAATCTCGCGTTTTCCGATTGCGACGAGTGAGGGTGCCGTGCGCCTGCGCCGCTTGCGAGCGTGCAGCATTTGCACAGGGTGGCCGATTGTCGCAACCAAGCCACACGCCGCTGCCTTGAACGGGCGTTACGTGATACGGCTCCTCCCGTTCCCGTAATCTTTATATGAAATTGGAAATAAATCGTGTCCATTCATGCTGCTATGGTGTGCCTGCTTATGTTGGATGCCAAGTAAAGGAGTACGTAATGGCTTGCAATCACACCTATCGCGACTACACCAAGATGACCGTCGAGGAGATGGTTTCCTACATCGCCCAGGACGGCAAGATTCAGAGCACCTTCTCCGAGGACAACTATCGTGACGGCGCACTGGCTTGCTCCGTGCGCGGCGCGTTCGTCGGCAACGAGGAGAAGTAAGCACGCCTCTAGGCACATGCGCCCGGTGCATACCGGGTTCGCGAGGAGGGCAGATGTCACGGCGTCTGCCCTCCTCGTCGTATGCGGAGGTCGTTGTGCCCGCTGGCACGTGGTACCATGTGCGACATCTGATTTCGAGTGACAGCGCAAGCGAGGGTACCTTATGAGCATCATGCATATGAGCAAGACGTATTGTCCGACGTTGAAGGAAGATCCGGCGGGTGCCGACATTGCGAGCCATCGCCTGTTGCTGCGCGCGGGCATGATTCGCCAGATGGGTTCGGGCACCTACACGTTCCTGCCCCTGGGCATGAACGTGCTCAACAAGGTGCAGGACATCGTGCGCGAGGAGATGAACGCGACCGGCGCCCAGGAAATTCTCATGCCCATCCTGCAGCCGGCCGAGCTGTGGCACGAATCGGGACGCTGGGATGATTATGGCCCCGAGCTCATGCGCGTGACCGACCGCCACGAGCGCGAGCTGTGCCTCGGTCCCACACACGAGGAACTCATCACCGACCTGGTTCGCGACGAGCTGCGCAGCTACAAGGAGCTGCCCTGCACGCTATGGCAGATGCAGGTGAAGTTCCGCGACGAGATGCGGCCGCGCTTCGGTCTGTTCAGGACCCGCGAGTTCGTGATGAAGGACGCCTACAGCTTCAATGCCGACGAGGAGTCGCTCGACGAGACCTATCGCGATATGGAAGTCGCCTATGCACGCGTCTGCGAGCGCCTTGGCCTCGAGTATCGCATGGTCGAGGCCGATTCCGGACAGATCGGCGGCTCGGAAACCTGCGAGTTCATGGCGCTGGCCGATGCGGGCGAGTCCGATCTCGTTCACTGCACCTGCGGATTTGCCGCCGATGCCGAGGCCGCTGGCGTCGGCGTCACGATGGAGTTGGGTGAGACGCGTGCGCTCGAGAAAATCGAGACACCGGGCGTGCACACCATAGCCGATCTTGCCACCTTCCTCGACGTTCCCGAAAACGCCACGGTCAAGGCCCTGTCGGGTACGGGTGCCGACGGCCGGGTCTATGCCCTGTTCATTCCGGGCGACCATGAGCTCAACGATATCAAGGCCGAAAACGCGATCGAGGGGTGGCGCCTGCTCACCGACGAGGAGATGCTCGACGCCGGCTTGCACAAGGGCTCCATGGGCCCCGTCGGCCTGCCCGAGGGGGTCGTCTGCATCTGCGACATCGCGCTCAAGGACACGCATGCCTGGGCCGTCGGCGCAAACGAGGATGGCTACCACTTCCTGGGCGCCGAGCCCGGTCGCGATTTCGAACCCGATGCCTGGGTTGACCTCGTGTTGGCAAAGCCGGGTGACTTGTGCCCCGATTGCGGCAAGGTGCTCTCCGGCTCCCGCGGCATCGAGGTAAGCCAGGTCTTCAAGTTGGGAACGAAGTACTCCGAGGCCATGGGCGCGACGTTCATGGATGCCGACGGCGTCGAGAAGCCCTACATCATGGGATGCTATGGCATCGGCGTCACGCGTTCGCTGGCGGCCGTCGTCGAGCAGCGCAACGACGAGAACGGCATATGCTGGCCTGCGAGCATTGCCCCGGCGCACGTGTGCGTCATTCCGCTGCAGATGGGTGATGACCTGGTCGAGCCGCTTGCCTCTAGGCTCGCCGGCGAACTCGAGGCAGCGGGAATCGAGGTGGCCCTCGACGATCGCGACGAGCGCGCCGGTGTCAAGTTCGCCGACGCCGACCTCATCGGGTGGCCGTATCAGTTGATCGTGGGCAAACGCGGAGCGCAGAACGACGTCGTCGAGTTCAAGGACCGCGCGACGGGGGACAAGGTCGAGCTCGACGTGAGCGCTGCGGTCTCGCATGTCATACGTGTCGTTCGCGGAGCGCTCGAGGCGCTTGAGCCCGTGACCACGTCCATCTAGAAAAAACCTTTTGCTGTCTGAGGCCTTTGCGTTACAATGTCGGTTCGTGCGCGACCCGTCATCGCGTCAGGTCTCAATTTCACGCCTGCAATGGGTGCAGGCGATAGATTGAAGGAGAAGTTTTGGTAGTCATCCGTCTGGCACGTCATGGTGCCCACAAGGCCCCGTTCTATCGCATCGTGGTCGCCGACCAGCGCAAGAAGCGCGATGGTCGCATCATCGAGCAGGTCGGCACCTACGACCCCGCAGGTGATCCGTCGATCATCGATCTCGACATCGCCAAGGTCGACGAGTGGATTTCCAAGGGCGCCCAGCCCTCCGACCGCGTCGCCAAGATCATTGCGAGCGTGAAGAACGAGCCGCTGCCCGCCAAGCTCGCCGAGCGCATCGCCAACAAGACCGAGGCAAACAGGATCGCAGCCGAGGAAGCGGCCAAGAAGGCTGCCGAGGAAGCGGCACGCAAGGCCGCCGAGGAGGCCGCTGCAGCAGCCGAGGCCGAAGAGGCCGAAGAGGCCGAGGACGACGAGGCCGGAGAAGAGTAAATCATGGTCGAATCGTTCGAAGACGTGACGCAACTCGTCCGCACGCTCGTCGAGCAGATCGTCGAGAATCCCGAGGCGGCGACCGTTACCGGCACCGATCAGGAGAATGGCGAGCTGTTCATCGAGATCGAGGTCGATGAGGGCGATATCGGCAAGATCATCGGCCGGCAGGGTCGCATCATCAAGGCGATCCGTACGCTCGCGCGCGCCGCGGCTTCGCAAGATGGCTTCCGTGTCGAGGTCGAACTCGCCGAGTAGTCCGCATGTCTTGCACCGAATACGAACTTGTCGCCCGCGTTGGCAAGGCCCGCGGGCTTGAAGGGGAGGTTACGGCCACGACGGCCGGGAACCTTCCCTTCTCCGTCTATGAGGGGCTGCATGTCCATGTGGTCCCACCCACCCTGGATGGTCCGCGCGAACTCGATGTCTGCTCGGTATGCGAGGGCGCGGGCAACACCTATCAGCTTCGCTTCGACGGCGTCGACTCGATTGACGCCGCAGAGCAGATTGCCGGACGTTTCCTCCTCGCCGACGTGCGCGATCTGGAGGATCTCGACATGCCCGTGCGCGATATCGGTCGTAGGGTCGTCGACGAACGTCATGGCGAGCTCGGCGAGATCCGCGAGGTCATCGAGACGGCTGCCCATGACGTGTGGGTCATCGACGGTCCTCATGGCGAGGTACTCGTCCCGGTTGTCGACGAGGTCATCGTCGCGTATCCCGATGATGACGACGGCGTCATTCGCACGCGTGTCATGGACGGCCTGCTCGAGTCATGATCGTCGAGACGCTCTCCGTTTTTCCCGAGATGTTCGAGCAGGTCATGTCGACCTCCATACTCGGTCGTGCGCGCAGGAACGGCATACTCGATTTTCATGCCCATGACCTGCGTGATTGGACGCATGATAGGCATCGCACGACCGATGACGAGATCTACGGAGGTGGGGCCGGCCTGCTCATGTGCTGCCCGCCCATCTTCGAGGCCATAGACGAGATACGCTCGTCCGGTCCTGCTCCGCACGTCATCTTCTTCACGCCCACGGGACAGCCCTTCAACCAGGACATGGCCGTTGAGCTTTCGGGCTACGAGCGCCTGCTCATGGTATGCGGTCGCTACGAGGGCTTTGACGAGCGCGTCTACACGCTCGCGGATCGCTGCATAAGCCTGGGCGATTACGTCTTGACGGGTGGAGAGCTCGCTGCCATGGTCGTCACCGATGCTGTCTGCCGCTTGCTTCCCGGGGCGCTTGGCGACGAGAACAGCGCCGTCGAGGAATCCTTCGCCGACGGCCTGCTCGAGTTTCCCCAGTATACGCGGCCAGCCGAGTATCGCGGACTGGAGGTTCCCGAGGTGTTGCTCTCGGGCAACCATCAGGCGATAGCCGCCTGGAGACGTCATGCGGCCATCGAGAAGACGGCCCGCCTGCGTCCCGACATGCTCGCGCAGGCCGACCTGGCAGACGATGAGCGCGTCTTCGCGGATACCATTCGCAGCGATTCTGACTGAGATGACGCGCAAGGCGCGTTATCATATACGCTTACATGTCCGTTCCAAACGAGCAAGGGGGTGAACACGTGAAGAAGAATTCGCCATTACGCCTGGTCATCGAGATACTTCTCATCGTCATCGTGGCGATTGGCCTCGCCACCCTCTTCACACGGTTCGTCATGCAGCCCTACGAGATACCCTCGGGCTCCATGGAGCAGACCATCGAGGTCGGTGATCGCGTCTTCTCCGAAAAGGTCAGCTACATGTTTGGCGACCCGGTCCAGGGAGACATCATCACCTTCGAGGACCCGGCCGATTCCGAGCGCGTGCTCATCAAACGCGTCATCGCCACGGGCGGCCAGACGGTCGATTTGCGTGATGGCGTCGTCTACGTCGACGGAGTGCCTCTCGATGAGCCCTACACGCAGGGCAAGCCGAGCAACGACCTCAACTCCGGAATCACGTATCCGTATACGGTACCCGAAGGCCACGTTTGGGTCATGGGGGACAACCGCACCAATTCCGCCGATAGCCGCGCATTCGGGGCCATTCCGCTCGAGAGCGTCACGGGACATGCCGTTCTCAGGTACTGGCCACTCGACCGCATCGGCACGCTATAGGAACCTATCGGGGCGCCTGGAGTCGCACGCACGATTGGATGGGGAACATGCTGACCTTTCAAGACATCATTCTGACCTTGCAACAGTACTGGGCCGACCAGGGCTGCGTCATCTTGCAGCCCTATGACTCCGAGGTGGGTGCAGGCACCTACCATACCGCGACCGCTCTGCGTTCGCTCGGCCCCGGAGCCTGGAAGACCGCGTACGTGCAGCCCTGCCGCCGTCCAGCCGACGGACGCTACGGTGCGAATCCCAATCGCATGCAGCACTACTACCAGTTCCAGGTAATCCTCAAGCCCTCGCCCGATGACGTCCAGGAGCTTTACCTCGGTTCGCTGCGTGCCATCGGCATCGAACCGTATCACCATGACATCCGTTTCGTCGAGGACGACTGGGAAAGCCCCACCCTCGGTGCGTGGGGTCTGGGCTGGGAGGTCTGGCTCAACGGCATGGAGGTCACGCAGTTCACGTACTTCCAGCAGGTGGGTGGCATCGAATGCGATCCCGTTCCCGCCGAGATCACCTACGGTCTCGAACGCCTGGCCATGTACATCCAGGGCGTCGATAGCGTCTACGACCTCGTCTGGAGCAAGGGTCCCGACGGGACCACGTTCACCTACGGAGACGTCTTCTACGAAAACGAGCGCGAGCAGAGTGCATACGACTTCGAGTTCGCGGATACCGACATGCTCTTCGCGCGCTTTGACGCCAACGAGCGCGAGTGCATGCGCTTGCTCGATTTGGGGCTACCCCTTCCCGCGTACGATTGCGTCATGAAGTGCAGCCACGCTTTCAACCTGCTGGATGCCCGTGGCGCCATTTCGGCCACGGAGCGCATGGCCTACATCCTGCGCGTGCGCACGATGGCCAAGGCGTGTTGCGAATCCTATCTCGAGCACGTGATCGAGAAGGGCGGTGCCTACATCGCCTCGCAGGACGGTCCGCGCGAGACGCCCGCCGACGCCGAGAAGGAGGGGGTCGCATAATGAGCGCTTCCAAGCTTGTTTTCGAGATCGGAACCGAGGAAATCCCCGCCATGCCGCTGTACGCGGCCACGCGCGACCTCGCCGCCGCTGCCGAAACCGCCCTTGACGAGGCACGCCTCGCGCATGGCGAAATCGTCACCTATTCGACGCCGCGCCGCATGATACTCGTGGTCGAGGACCTTGCCGACGCGAGCGAGGCGCTCTCCATGCGCGCCAAGGGCCCTGCCGCCGCCATCGCCTTCGACGATGCCGGCAATCCCACGAAGGCCGCCGAGGGCTTTGCCCGCGGCAAGGGCGTGGACGTCTCCCGTCTCGTGCGCGAGGCCGACGAAAGCGGCAAGGAGTACGTGTACGCGCAGGTCGAGGAGCCCTCGCGCAAGACGGCCGACCTCCTGCCGGAGCTGCTCGCCAATCTCGTGGGCGGCATTGGCTGGCCCAAGTCGCAGCGTTGGGGCAGCGGGCACGTCACCTTCTCGCGTCCCATACGTTGGCTCATGGCCCTGTACGGCGAGGACGTCATTCCCGTCGAGTACGCCGGCCTCGTCGCCGGTCGCATCTCGCGCGGCAATCGCCTCATGGCCGATCGCGAATTCGAGTTCGCGAGTGCGGCTGATCTGCCGGGTGCCTACGAGGAGATGAGGGTCATTCCCAGCGCCAAGAAGCGCGCGCAGGCGATTCGCGGGCAGATAAACGCGATCGAGGCCGAGACCGGCCTCAAGACAGACACCCCCAAGGGCACCTTCGACGAGGTCGTAAACCTCGTCGAGTATCCCACCGTCCTGCTCGCGCACTTTGACGAGCGCTTCCTCGACGTCCCGCCCGAGATCATCACCGACGCGATGCTCGAGCATCAGCGCTACTTCCCGATGTACCAACCCGACGGCACGCTCGACAACGCCTTTCTCGTCGTGAGCAATGGCGATCCCGCCTATGCGGAGACCATCGTCGCCGGCAACGAGCGCGTCGTGCGCGCCCGCCTCGACGACGCCGCCTTCTTCGTCGTCGAAGATCGGCGCAAGCCGCTCGAGGGCTATGTCGAGGGGCTCAAGCGCGTCGTGTTCCAGGAAAGGCTCGGTTCCGTCTACGACAAGACCATGCGCATCGTGAAGTGCGCCGAGGCGGTTTGCGACGCGGCCGGCATCACTGGCACGCAGCGCGACGACATCCTGCGCACAGCGTTGCTGTGCAAGGCCGACCTCATCACCAGCGCGGTCGTCGAGTTCACCTCGCTGCAGGGCATCATGGGCGGTCACTACGCGCGCTTCTCCGGCGAGACGCCCGAGGTCGCGCTCGGAATCACCGATCACTATCGTCCGCGTTTCGCCGATGACGACCTGCCGCGTAACTTCGCGGGCACCGTCACGGCGTTCTCCGACAAGCTCGACACCATTTGCGGCATCTTCGCCATCGGGGCGGGACCCACCGGGTCGTCCGATCCCTTCGCCCTGCGTCGTGCGGCGATTGGCATCGTCAACATCCTGCTTTCCGGTCTCGACGTGTCGCTCTCCGAGCTCATCGACGTTGCCCTGGGCAACTATCGCGGCGTCGTCGACTTCGATTTCGATGCCGTCCGCGACCAGGTGCGCGCGTTCTTCGCCACGCGCCTCGAGGTCATCGCACGCGATCGTGGCTATGCGCCCGATTGCATCGCCGCCGTGATGGCGACGGGCATGTTCGAGCCGGCCGAGACGATCGCCCGCATCGATGCGCTGCAGACCGCGCGCGACGAGCAGCCCGACACGTTCGAGAACCTCGCGACGGCATACACCCGCGCGGCAAACCTTGCCGACGTGGCCCTGGGCTGCGAGGCCGACGAGGCGCTCATGGGCACGCAGGAGCGTGCCCTGGCCGATGCCATCGCCGTCGCGCAGGAAAGCGTCGGGCAGGCGCTTGCCGCAGGCGCGCATGCCGATGCCATCGAGGCGCTTGCGGGATTGCGCGCGCCCATCGACAGCTTCTTTGACGGCGTCCTCATCATGGACGATGACCTCGCGTTGCGCGAGATGCGCCTGCGCCTGCTCAACAGCTTTGTCGACGTCTTCGCCAACGTCGCCGACATCGGCAAGATGGCCAAGAAGTAGGGACGTCCATGAGCGACATGCCCGCATTGCCGACCATACACGTCATCAGCGATTCGATGGGCAATACGGCAAAGACCGTCGCCCGTTCGGCCGCGAGCCATTTCGGGGAACTCGACCCGAACATCACGGTGCTCCCGTACGTCAGCTCTTTCGAGCAGATTCGCTCGTTTCTCGAGGACGAACAGCGCACGCATCGTCAGATGTACGGCGACGACAGGATCATCGTCTTCTACACCCTGGTCATCCAGGAGCTCAGGGATGCGTTGGAATCGTATCTCGTCGACCATCCCAACATCCACGCCGTCGACGTCCTGTCCGATCCGATTCTGGCCATCGAGCAGGTGAGCGGCAAGGTTCACAATCCCACGCCCGGAGAGCAGCACAAGATAAACGACCAGTATTTCCAGAGGATCGAGGCGATCGAGTTCACCGTCAGTCATGATGACGGCCTGCTCACACAAGATCTCGCCGAGGCCGACATCGTCATTCTCGGCGTCTCGCGCACGAGCAAGACGCCGACGTCCATCTATCTGGGGCAGCAGGGCTACAAGGTCGCGAACGTCCCCCTCATCGAGGGAATCGACCTTCCCAAGGAGATATACGACGTCGACCGCGAGAGGCTCTTCGGGCTCATAACCGATCCCTCCGTGTTGGTCGGGGTGCGAAAGACGCGCATGGGCGGTCAGCTGGGGCAGTCGCGGTACGCGGACATCGATGCCGTGACGACGGAGCTTGACCGTGCGCGCACCATCATGCGCGGGCTCGGTTGCGTCATCATCAACACGAGGGACCGCGCCATCGAGGAGACGGCGCAGGAGATACTGCGCCATTACAACGCCGCGTTTCCCCGTATCCCGTCCCCACATGGCTCGTTCGTTCTTCCCTCGTAGGGTCGTGGGCCAAAGCCGATTCAAATACCCTATAATGTCGAACATTGGAAACGGGGATTCTCGTACTTCATAACGCACCGCATCCTCTCCGACGTGAATGAAAGGATAGGCAAGATGGATCGTGATAAGGCATATGTTCTCTGGTTCGACGAGCTTCGCCGCGAGGACGTCGAGATCGTCGGCGGAAAGTCCTCGTCCCTGGGAGAGATGACCTCGAAGACCGATGTTCCCGTGCCCTATGGCTTTGCAACCACGGCATACGCATACCGTCAGTTCATGGAGAGGACGGGTCTCGACAAGAAGATCCGCGAGGAGCTCAAGAAGCTCACCGACGTCGAGGACTCCGCGCTGCTGCGCGAGGTGACCGACAACATCCGCGCCATGATCGTCGCCGAGGACATGCCCGAAGACATCGTCGAGGCCATCAAGGACGCCTACGCCGAGCTCGGCGAGAAGATGCACGTGGACGATCCGTTCGTCGCCGTGCGCTCGTCGGCAACTGCCGAAGACCTCCCCGATGCCAGCTTCGCCGGCCAGCAGGATACCTATCTCAACGTGCATGGCCCCGATATGGTCGTGCAGAAGATCAAGGAGTGCTACGCCTCCACCTTCACCGACCGCGCCACCTACTATCGCGAGAAGACGGGTTTCGACCATCTGTCCATCGCGCTTTCCGCAACCGTCCAGATGATGGTCTTCTCCAAGGCAGCAGGCGTCATGTTCTCGCTTGACGTCACCAACGGCAACGACAAGGTCGTCACCATCGAGGGCTCCTACGGCCTGGGCGAGATGGTCGTGCAGGGTGCCGTCACGCCCGACAACTTCGTCGTCGACAAGGCGACGGGCGACATCACGCGTCGCATCATCTCGGACAAGCACGTCAAGATGATCCGCAAGCCCGAAGGCGACGTCGAGGAAGTCGAGGTCCCCGCCGACGAGCGCAAGCAGCAGGTCATCACCGACGACCAGATCAAGGAGCTCGCGGACTACGCCAAGCAGCTCGAGAAGCACTACGGCTGCTACATGGACATGGAGTGGGGCATCGACGAGCGCGATGGCAAGGTCTGGCTGCTCCAGGCACGTCCCGAGACGGTCTGGTCGCGCAAGAAGGCCGACGGCGAGGTAGCCGACGAGGCGGATGTCGCCGGGACGGAAAACCTCGACGTCATCGTGACCGGCCTGCCGGCCTCTCCCGGCAAGGTCGCCGGCAAGGCGCATGTTATCACCGACCCCGCCCTCATCGACGAGTTCAAGGACGGCGAGATCCTCGTCACGACCATGACTGCGCCCGACTGGGTACCCGCCATGCAAAAGGCGCTCGCCATCGTCACCGATGCCGGCGGCATGACCTGCCACGCCGCCATCGTCAGCCGCGAGATGGGCATTCCCTGCATCGTCGGCACGGCAAGTCGCTCGCAAGAGGCCACGGCCTCGATTCAAGACGGCCAGGAGATCACGGTCGATGCCTCCAACGGCACCGTGTATGCAGGCATCGTCAAGAGCATGGTCTCGGAGGAGCCTGCCGCCGATGCCGCGCCTGCGGCTGCGACCTACGTGGCGCCCGTCACGGGCACCAAGATCTACATGAACCTCGGCAACCCCGACCTCGCCGAGAAGCACGGCAAGCTTCCCTGCGACGGCGTCGGCCTCATGCGCGAGGAGTTCATCTGGACTACCTTCATCCACGAGCACCCCATGCACCTCATCGAGACCGGTCGTGCCGACGAGGCCGTCGAGAAGCTTGCCGAGGGCATGCGCAAGGTCGCGAGCGCCCTTTCCCCGCGTCAGGTCGTGCTGCGCCTCTCTGACTTCAAGTCCAGCGAGTACCGTGGCCTTACCGGTGGCGACAAGTACGAGCCCGAGGAGCCCAGCGCGCTGCTCGGCTGGCGTGGTGCGTCGCGTTACTACGACCCCAAGTACCTTCCGGCCTTCAAGCTCGAGCTCCAGGCCATCAAGAAGGTCCGTGACGAGTACGGCTTCAAGAACCTCCAGGTCATGATTCCGTTCTGCCGCACCGTCCAGGAGGCCGAGATCGTCACGGGCATCATGGCCGAGGAGGGTCTGGTGCGCAGCCCGGACTTCAAGATCTGGCTCATGGCCGAGATTCCCAGCAACATCATCATGGCCGACCAGTTCAACAAGTTCGTCGACGGCTACTCCATCGGCAGCAACGACCTCACCATGCTGATCTTGGGCCTCGACCGCGACAACGAGATCATCCAGGACGTCGCCGACGGCCGTGACCTCGCCGTCAAGCGTGCCATCCGCCATCTCATCGAGGTCGCCCACAAGGACGGCAAGACCGTGTCCATCTGCGGCCAGCTCCCGAGCATCTATCCGGAGTTCTGCGAGTTCCTCATCAAGAGCGGCATCGACTCCATCTCGGTCAACCCCGATGCGGTCATCCATACCAAGCAGATCGCCGCGCAGATCGAGCACAAGATGATGCTCGACAAGCTCACGGGCCGTGGCAAGCAAGAGTCCGAGGACCTTACCTGGTAAGTGCGCCGGTTGCACCAGCCAGTAGGGAAGGGGCAGCCACCGCGGCTGCCCCTTTTTGCCGTCCCCATTTGTTTCAGGGGGTGACATGCGATCGGACGCCCCGATTGCGCATCCGCGATGAGACAGTTGCTCAGCATTCCCATTGGTAGCGGCGCATGTCGACGTGGGCGTCGTCCTTGAGCTCGACGTCTTCCTCGGCAAGCAGGACCGCTTGTTCCTCCCAGCCCGGCACGAGGCGCCCCGCGTGATTGACCACGCGATGGCATGGATATTCGCCGTAGAACTGGGAGTCCTTGAGGACCTTGCCCACGAGCCGCGCGTTTTTCGGGCGACCGATGAGGCGGGCGATTTGCCCGTAGCTCGCGACGCATCCCGCGGGAATCTCGGCGACGACCGAGAGCACCTCGTAGGCAAGCTCGTCATCGAGCACATGTTCGTCGCTGGCCGCATCACGCGCGTCATGAAAGAAACCGTCATAGTCCAAGGATGCCTCCTCATCTTCATTTTCAAGAAAGTATACGCAAAATTGCATGGTTGACTGTGAACGGAGTGTCGCCTGAATTACAATTACAAAATCTATGTGATTCCAACTATGAAGGAGCTTGCATATGGCTGACGAGATTGCCGGCGAACTTACCATCGCCGAGGATGTCATCGCCGACTTGGCCGGCTATGCCGCCCTCGAGAGCTACGGTGTCGTGGGCATGGCCGCACCGACGCTGTCCGACGGCATCGCCAAGCTGCTGCCCGCGAGCCGTCTACGTCGTGGCATCAACGTCGAGATGGTCGATGGTGCCATAGATATGGACCTCTACGTCATCATCGAGCACGGCACCAACCTGGCCGAGGTGAGCCGCATGCTCGCGGACAAGGTCAAGTTTGTGCTCGAGGACGGGGCGCAGCTTCCCGTCCACGAGGTCAACATTCACGTGCAGGGCGTCAAGGTCCGCGATTAGCCAACTTGTAAGCCAAAACTACTCAACGGGGATACATCCATGAACATTGACGATATTCGCGCATGCATCGCAACCGCCTCGGCGGAGCTCTCCTCGCGCAAGGAGGAGATCAACCGCCTGAACGTCTTTCCGGTTCCCGATGGCGACACGGGAACCAACATGTCGCTCACGATGGAGTCCGTTGCCCGCGAGGTCGCCGCGCTTCCGCCCAATGCCGATGGAGCCGCCTTGCGCAAGGCCGTGACCCATGGCTCGCTCATGGGCGCCCGCGGCAATTCCGGCGTCATCACCAGTCAGATCCTGCGTGGCCTGTGCGAGGGGCTTGCCGATGTCACCGAATTCAGCACCGAGACGGTCGCGAACGCAATGGCCCGTGCCGTCGAGGTCGCCTTCCAGGCTGTCAGAAAGCCGGTGAAGGGGACGATTCTCACGGTGCTCGAGGATTGCTCGACCGTCGCGCAGCAGGCAAATGCCGATGGTCTCGACGTCACGGCGACGCTGCATCTCATTTCCGAGGAGGCGCTCGCCTCTGTCAAGCGCACGCCGGAGCTGCTGCCCGTTCTCAAGGAAAACGGCGTCGTCGATTCCGGCGGCTTTGGCCTGGCCATCCTCATCCAGAGCTTCATCGCGGCGTTGACCGGCGAGCAAGCCCATCTTGCCTCTGCGGAGGACTTCACGCACGCCGAGGCGAAGGTGGCCATAGAGCACGTGCGTGACTGGGCCGGTTCCGACTACATGTACTGCACGGAGTTCCTGCTGCATAGCGACGAGGTCGACGTTGCCGAAACCCTCGATTTCCTCGCCTCGCTCGGCGATTGCGAACTGCTCGTCGGCGCCCATCCCGATTTCAAGGTGCACGTGCACACGGACACGCCGGGCACGGTGCTCACCTACATGACCGACCGCGGCCAGGTTTCCGAGGTCTTCATCCACAACATGGTGCTCGAGAGCGAGGAGCGTGCCGACGGCATTGCCGCGGATGAGGCGGCGCTCGGTTCCGGTGATTCGGAACAGCGCAAGCCCCTCGCGTTCATCGCGGTCGCCGCAGGCGAGGGCATGGCGAACATCCTGCGCTCGCTCGGCGTCGACTACGTCGTCTCCGGCGGCCAGACCATGAATCCCTCGACGCGTGACCTGCTCGACGCCATCGAGCACGTCAATGCGGACGCGGCGATTCTGCTCCCCAACAACAAGAACATCATCATGGCCGCCAACGCCGCAGCCGAGAACGCCGATATCCCCTGCAGGGTCGTGCCCACGACCTCGGTGCCCGCATCGTTTTCGGCGATGCTCGTCGCCGATCTGGATGGCGATCTCGAGGAGAACGCCGAGGCCATGTGCGACGTGCTCGACGAGGTCAGGTGCGGCGAGGTCACGACAGCGATCAAGGACTCCAAGACCTCGGATGGTCGCGCGATTCGCCCCGATGACATTATCGGCATCGCCGACGGTTCGCTCGATGTCGTCGGCTCGAGCGTCGAGGAGGTCACGCTCGCTCTCGTTGACGCGCTCGACGACGACCTCGACTCGCTCACGTTGCTCGCCGGTCAGGACCTCGCGCAGGATGATTTCGAGAGGCTCGTCGAGCGAGTCGAGGAACTGCATCCCGACCTCGAGGTCGACGCGCAGCGTGGCGAGCAGCCTCTGTATCCCATCGTTTTCTCGATCGAGTAGGTGTGGGTGATGCGGAATATGCAGACCGAGAAAATCGCGATCGTAACCGATAACGCATGCGATGCGTCGGACGCCGAGCTTGCGGAGATCGGCGTCAAGTGCGTGCACCTCAGGGTCATCGAGCCTGACGGAACGCATTTCCCCGAGGACAACACGCCCGAGAACATCGAGGCCTTCTACGATTACATCGTCGCCTGCGACGAGCTCCCCGGTACGTCCATGCCCCCTTTGCTCGAGTTCGCGCAGATGTACACCGACCTTGCCCTGGAGGGATACACGCACATAATTTCGTTGCACATCTCCTCGAGCATGTCGGGAACCGTTCATACTGCCCAAATGGCGGCCGAGAGTGCCCCCGTTCCCGTCGAGGTCATCGACACGCATTGCAACACCGTCGCCCAGTTCCTCTTCGTGCGGCGCATCGCGCAGTTGCGCGAATATGGCCTGGGGTTCGATGAGCTCGTCGAGGCCGCCCATGACCTCGAGGGGAAGACGAGCATCTGCTTCATGCTCGACAAGCTTCGCAACCTCGTCAAGGGGGGTCGTACCGGCAAGGCCACCGGTCTTGCCGCAGCGCTGCTCAAGATCAAGCCGCTTCTCACGGTCGATCCGGAAGGCGAGGTCGAGATGTTCGGCAAGGCAAAGTCGCCCAGGCGCGCCGTCACCAAGCTCGTCGATCGCTACAAGGAGCTCGAAAGCCGCTTTGGTCCACTCGAGTGTTGCTTTGCCCATACGCGCAACATGGCCGGCGTCGACGAGTTGCGCGAGGTCATGATCGAGGCGGGCGTCAACTTGCTCGAGGTGGGTGTGCGCATGGTCGGTCCCGTCATCACCACGCACGTCTCGACCGGTTGCTTCGGATTCGCCTACATTCCGCAAGACGAACGGGTGCTGGGGCTCGCGTAATGTCATCGCGCGGGGATTCCGACTTTCTACTCGACCGTGATGTCGACAAGGTGCGTGCCGTGAGCCCGGCACGTGCGAAGAATCTTGCCAAGATGGGCATCAGAACGGTACGTGACCTTCTCGGGAACTATCCACGTCGCTATGTCGACCTATCCAATGTCGAGACGGCGGCACGAGCCCCCATCGGCCAATTCGTTACCGTCACGGGCACCGTTGACGAGGTCGTCGAGAAGCAACCGCGTCGGCGCCTGCACATCCTCGAGGTCTCCATCTTCGATGGCACGGGCATCATCATGGCGACCTGGTTCAGGCAGCCCTGGATGAGCGCGAAGTTCGAGCGCGGCATGCGCGTGGCCTTTTCCGGTAAGGTCACCTTCGAGTACGGTTTCAAGCGCATGAACAGTCCCTATGTCGCCTTCCTGGGCGAGCCGGGCCAGGGAGAGGCGCGTCCTGCCCAGATGATTGCCGTGCATCCCACGACCGAGGGCATCTCGACGACGTGGATGCGGCGTTTTATCGCCAACGCGCTCGAGCAGACCGCCGATATCGAGGACCCGCTGCCCGCCTGCCTGCGCATGCGTCATGGACTCGTCGGCAAGAAGGTCGCGTTGCGCCACATACACTTTCCAGAGAATCGCGCGCAGATGCTCCAGGCGCGCAAGCGCCTGGCCTACGAGGAAGTCCTGCGCCTGCAGATCGAGATGATGCGCCTGCGCCGCGCCGAGACGCTCGACGCCGCGCCAATCGTGCACGTGCCGGGACGACGCGTCGAGAGCCTGCGCGCGCAGCTGCCCTTCGCGTTGACCGATGAACAGGAATCCGCCATCGCGGACATAGAAGCGGACATGTGCGCCGAACGCAGCATGAACCGCATGCTCTTGGGAGATGTCGGAACGGGCAAGACCATCGTCGCCGCGTTCGCCTTGGCGTTAAGTGCCGACAGCGGTTGCCAGGCGGCCATGATGGCGCCGACGGAAGTGCTCGCGCGCCAGTACGCGAGCAAGCTCGGACCGCTTTTCGATGCCGCGGACATAAGCTGGGGCATCCTTACGGGTGCCACGCCCCCCGAGGAGCGCGAGCGCCTGCTCGGCGCTGCGGCCGAGGGAAGCCTCCAGGTGCTCTTCGGCACGCACGCGCTCATCGAGCCCAAGGTGAGCTTCGCGCACCTGTCGCTCGTCATCATCGACGAACAGCATCGCTTCGGCGTCAACCAGCGCGCGGCCCTGCGCATGAAGGGGCCGGGTTGCGACCTGCTCGTCATGACGGCCACGCCCATCCCGCGCACGCTCGCGCTTACCCTGTACGGTGACCTGGACACGAGCTACATTCGCATTCGACCGGGCAACGTCACGCCCACGCGCACCGAGCTCGTCTCGCGCGATGCGCGGGGGAGGGCCTACGAGGCGATGAGGGAGGCGCTTTCCCAGGGACGCCAGGCATACGTCATCTGCCCGCTCGTGGGGCTTTCGCGCGAAAGCCGAGCCGAACGTGCCGAGGACGGCACGCTCTTCTCCTCGCTTGCGCAGGGAAGCGACATCTCCGACCCCAGGGCCGCCGAGCAGGAAGCCACCCGCCTGCAACGCGAGGTCTTCTCCGGTTATCACGTGGGACTGCTCACGGGACGCATGAGCGCCGCGGAAAAGCAGGAGGTCATGGATGCGTTCAACGAGGGCTCGATTGACGTGCTCGTCGCCACGACGGTCGTCGAGGTTGGCGTCGACGTGCCCAACGCGACCATGATGCTCATCGAGGACGCCGAGCGCTTCGGCCTCTCGCAGTTGCACCAGCTGCGTGGCCGCGTGGGCCGCGGCGAGCATCCCGGAACGGTCTTTCTCGTGGCAGATCCCGGCAAGGACGATACCGAAACCCAGGCGCGCATGGACGCCTTCGTGAGCACCACGGATGGCTTCGAGCTTGCCGAGGCCGACTTGCGCACCCGACACGAGGGTGACGTGCTCGGCAGCAGGCAGCATGGTGCGGAGACCCTCAAGCTCGTCAACGTCATCGATGACGCGCAGCTCATCGCCTGCGCCCATGCCGACGCGCTCGAGCTCCTCGAGGCCGATCCCGACCTGCGCGATCCCGGTCATCGGGCGCTCGCCGCCGATATCGAGCGCACGTTTGCGAATCTGGACGAGACATCGAGCAAGGGGGCATGACATGAGGATCATCGCGGGGGAGTTCGGCGGTCGCGTCATCGACAGCCCGAGCGAGAGGACCACCCGTCCCACGACCGATCGCGTGCGCGAGTCCATCTTCTCGTCCGTGTACTCACGTCTGCCAGACCTGACCGACGTCATCGTGCTCGACGCCTTCGCGGGCAGTGGGGCGCTCGGCATCGAGGCGCTCTCGCGCGGCGCCGCGAGCTGCACCTTCGTCGAGCGCGATCGCACGGCTCGTGCCGTCCTCGAGAAGAACCTCTCCACGCTCGGTCTGAAGGCCCCGCGTGTGCGCGTCATCGCCGGCGACGTCTTCGAAGCCGCCGAACGCCATGCCCTGGTGCCGTCGGCCCGTTTTTCGCTCGTCCTGCTCGATCCTCCCTACGCCGAGCAGGCGGCGCTTGTCCGTGACCTGCTCGTGGCCCTGGATGACCACGGCCAGCTTGCCGATGGCTGCCTCATCGTCTACGAGCACGCCCTCGACGACAGGCAGGCGGTCGCCGAGGAGTTTGCCTCCGGTGGACGCTTCGCGCTCGATGGCCAGAAGAAGTATGGCAAAATCGGAGTGACCTACCTGAAGTACGACGAACGCGAGGATTGTCATGCATAGGGTGCTTGTGCCCGGAACCTTCGACCCCATAACCCTCGGACACCTGGACGTCATCCGACGTGCCAGCGACATGTTCGACGAGGTCATCGTCGGCGTCGCCGCGTCGACTGGCAAGCGAGGGGGGACGTTGTTCACGCTCGAAGAGCGCGTCGAGCTGGCTCGGGAGGTCACGGCCGAGCTTGCGAACGTCAAGGTCATGGGCTTTGACAACTTGCTCGTCGATTTCGCCTCCTCCATAGGGGTGACGGCCGTGGTAAAGGGCTTGCGCGCGACGACCGACTTCGAGTACGAGTTCCAGATGGCCATGCTCAACTTTCGCCTCGCTCCCGAACTCGAGACCTTCTTCGTCATGTCATCGCCGGACTACATGTACGTCTCGTCGTCCATCGCCAAGGAGCTCGCCTCGTTACACGGTAGCACGGAGGGCATCGTCCCTCCCGTCGTGGGCCAGGCCCTCGCCAATCGTCTGGGATAGGATGCCAAGAGACCTAGCCCCTTGACGCGGATGATGACATGAAAGGGGTAGAACCGAGGTCTAAGGGAGCGCCGTAAAGACCGCGAAGCGGGCTGTCGGGAAGCGATCGTCGGGGCGATGCCCCTTCCATGTCATCTCAGGTCATCCGTGCGCACAAGCGCTGCCGCTTCGTATATAATCAAAGGCTCTATGGCTAGTTTCCGGGTTCGACGAGCCCACGCAACTTGAGATAAGGAGGCGATACGTGAAACCCTTGCACATCATGGACACGACCTTGCGCGACGCGCATCAGTCGTTGTGGGCAACGCGCATGGAGACGGGCGACATGCTCCCCATCCTGTCGAAGCTCGACCAGGTCGGCTATTGGTCGATCGAGATGTGGGGTGGCGCGACCTTCGATACCTGCCTGCGCTTCCTCGACGAGAATCCCTGGGACCGCCTGCGCGTCATCAAGCAGCGCTGTCCCAACACGCCGCTGCAGATGCTCACGCGCGGCCAGAATCTCATTGGCTACCACCATTATTCCCGCGATATCGTCAATCGCTTCATCAAGGCGGCCCATCGTAACGGCATCGACGTCTTCCGCGTGTTCGACGCGCTCAACGACGTGCGCAACGTCATCGATAGCGCCGAGGCGCTCAACGAGTGCGGTGCCCACTTCGAAGGCGCCATCAGCTACACCATGAGCCCCGTGCACACGCTCGATTCCTATATCGAGTACGCCTCCGAGCTCAAGGCACTGGGCGCCAAGTCCATCTGCATCAAGGACATGGCCGGCATGCTCACGCCGTACCGCACGGAGCGTCTGGTCAAGGCCCTCAACCAGGAGGTCGGCCTGCCCGTTCACGTGCATTGTCACTACGTGGGCGGCATGGCTCCCGCAAACTACATCAAGGCAGCCGAGGCAGGCGCGTCCATTGTCGATACTGCATCCGCACCCCTGGCCTTCGGCAATTCGCAGCCCGCCGTCGAGATGATCGTCGCAGCGCTCAAGGAGTCCGAGTACGATACCGGCCTTGACCTCGACCTGCTCTTCGAAATCTCGGACTACTGGGAGGAAATGCGCATCAAGAAGGGCTTCAAGCGCGGCATCTCGACGCTCTCGCACATGCGCGTCTACAGCCATCAGGTTCCCGGTGGCATGATGTCCAACCTCGTGAGCCAGCTCGAGATCCAGAAGGCGTCCGATCGCATGGACGAGGTCCTCAAGGAGATTCCCCGCGTGCGTGCCGAGGTCGGCTATCCGCCGCTGGTCACGCCCATGTCCCAGATCGTCGGCACGCAGGCCGTCTTCAACGTGCTCACCGGCAAGCGCTGGTCGGTCATCTCCAAGGAGATGAAGGATTACATCGCCGGTTACTACGGCAAGGCACCCGGCAAGATCGACCCGGCGATCCAGAAGGCCGTGCTCGGCGACGAGCAGCCGCTTGCACCGGACATCGCTCCGGGCTCGCTGGTCACCACGACCTACGAGGAGCTTGCCGAGGAGCTGGGCGACTTGGCCAAGAGCGAGGAAGACGTTCTCATGTACGCCATGTTCCCCAACGAGGCACGCCAGTTCCTCGAAAGGCAACGCAAGATCGAGAACACCAATTTCCTGATGAACAACGCCGTCAGCATCACCAAGGAGGAGGACTACGTGGACATCGCACAGATTCGTGACCTCGTGAAGCTCGTCGAGGAGTCCGGAGTCGGAGAGATTACCGTCGAGGAAGCCGGTGCGAAGGTCACCATTCGCACCCCGGGCATGCAGCCTACCGGTTACGCCCCGGCTCCCGTCATGCCCCAGGCGGCAGTCGCTGCCGCTCCCGCCACCGCCGAGGCGGCTCCCGCAGCCGCCGAGTCTTCGCGCCCGGCAAGCTGGAAGGCCGTCACCGCGCCCATGGTCGGCACCTTCTACGCCGCCCCGTCACCTGATGCCGATCCCTTCGTCGCCGAAGGCGCGACGGTCGGAGCGGGCGACACGCTCTGCATCGTCGAGGCCATGAAGCTCATGAACGAGATAACCGCCGACGAGATGTGCGTCGTGCGCGAGGTATGCGTCGACAATGCCGCGCCCGTCGAGTTCGGAACCGTCATGTTCTACGTCGAGCCCGTCTCCGAGTAGGAAGGCCCGAATCGCGCATGCTTGACAAGATCCTCATCGCCAACCGAGGCGAAATCGCCCTGCGCGTCGTGCGCGCCGCCCACGAGCTCGGCATCAAGTGCGTCGTCGTGTATTCCGAGGCCGACAAGGACACGCGTGCCGTCGAGATGGCCGACGAAAGCGTCTGCATCGGTCCGGCCCCGTCGGCGCTCTCGTATCTCAACATCCCCAACATCATCGCAGCGGCCCAGATTACTGGTGCGCAGGCCATCCATCCTGGCTACGGTTTCCTCTCCGAGAACGCCGACTTTGCCCGCGCCTGTGCCGACAACGACATCATCTTCATCGGACCGTCTCCCGAGTGCATCGACTCTCTCGGCAACAAGGCAGCCGCCAAGGCCACGATGAAGGAGCTCGGGGTTCCCACGGTGCCCGGAAGCGACGGCCCGGTCGAGACCGTCGAGGAGGCCCGTGCCTTTGCCCACGAGGTCGGCTACCCCGTCCTCATCAAGGCCTCTGCCGGCGGCGGTGGCAAGGGCATGCGCGAGGCAAACGACGACGAGGAGCTCGAGAGGATGTTCGTCGCCGCCCGTACCGAGGCTGCCAACGCCTTTGGCAACGACGAGGTCTACCTCGAAAAGCTCATTCGCCGTCCGCGTCATGTCGAGATTCAGGTCATCGCCGATTCGCATGGCAACGCCATGCACCTGTGCGAGCGCGATTGCTCGATTCAGCGGCGTCACCAAAAGCTCATCGAGGAGGCGCCGTGTCCCGTCATCGACGAGTCCACGCGCCAGGCGATGGGCGAGGCCGCCCTCAAGGCCGTGCACGGCGTCGGCTACGTCAACGCCGGCACCATCGAGTTCCTTCTCGACACGGACGGCAGCTTCTACTTCATGGAGATGAACACGCGCGTGCAGGTCGAGCATCCGGTTTCCGAGCAGATCACGGGCGTCGACATCATCAAGCAGCAGCTCATCGTCGCGTCGGGCGATCCCATCACCTGCGCCGACCTCGCTCCCATGTCGCCCAGGGCATGCGCGATCGAGTTCCGCATCAACGCGGAGGATCCCGCGCATGACTTCCGTCCGTGTCCCGGCACCATCACGCGCTTTGACATGCCGGGCGGTCCCGGCGTGCGCGTCGATACCCATCTGCGTGCCGGCGACGTGATCCCGCCCACCTATGACTCGCTCATGGCAAAGCTCATCGTGTGGGGTGATACGCGCGAGGAGGCAATCGCCCGCGGCAAGCGCGCGCTTGACGAGTTCGTTATCGAGGGCGTCGCGACGACGATACCCTTCCACCGTCGCGTGCTCGATAACGCGACCTTCAACTCAGGCATGGTCTACACGGACTTCATCGAATCCGAGACGAATGGGGGACAGCTGTGAAGGAAATCGATCAGGGGTACGCGATTGACGGCATCACCATCGCGCCCGGCGTCGTCGAGACCATCATCTCGCTCGCCACGGCCGAGGTGCCCGGTGTCGCCGCCGTGGGGGTGGGTGGTGCCATCTCGACCATCAAGTCGGCCTTCGTCGCCGGCAACGCCGTTCCAACCAATGGCGTGCGCATCGAGGCGCAGGGCGACAAGAAGGTTGCCGTCACCGTTTCCATCCAGGCGTATTACGGTTACCGCCTCGTCGAGATTGCCGAGAACGTGCGCAAGGCTGTCGCCGACGCGCTTGCGGCGCAGATCGGCGTGACGGTGACGTCGGTCGACGTGCACGTCGACGCCCTCTCCTTCGAGGAGTAGGATCGCGCGATGGCCTCGCTTCGACACGAACACACGGCCGCGCGCCGTGAAGCGCTGCAGCTGCTATACACGAGCGAGCTCACGGGCGCGCCCCTGTCTGGCCTCGTAGGCGGTGACGAGCAGGAACTCCTGCTCGTGCCCGAATGCCCGCAGGGGGTCAGCGATGCCGATTTGGTCGGCGTCGACCTCGTCGACTACGCCTCGACGCTCGTCGACGGCATCGTCGAGCACGTTGACGCGCTTGACGAGCGCATCTCGTCGACGGCCGAGAACTGGACGCTCGAACGCATGCCCATCGTCGATCGCAACATCATCCGCATCGCCACCTACGAGATAGTCTATTGCGATGACATTCCCACGGGCGTCGCCATCAACGAGGCCGTCGAGATGGCGAAGGCCTTCGGTACCGACGAGTCCCCCAAGTTCGTGAACGGCGTGCTGGGGCGCATTGCGACCGAAACCTGTGGCGGGAACGTCGACGAGCTCGACGAGGACGCGCTGCAGGCGTGACTCGATGGATGGGGTGGTGACAATGGCGGAAACTTCACCGGAGACCTTTGGCGAGGTGCGTGCGCGTCTAGACGAGATCGTCTCCCAGGTGCGCAGCAAGGACGTATCGCTCGAGAAGAGCCTCGACCTCTACGAGGAGGCGATCAGGCTCGGCAATCGGGCGGCCGAGCTCATCGACAAGCCCGATTACACCGCGGCTGAGATCGCCGAGGCAAACGAGGTCATCGAGGCCGGCCAAGAAGAGGGCCCCGAAATCACGATCTGATGGCGAGGAATGACCAGGCCTTGACTGAGAAGATACTGGATACGATCGAGTCTCCCGCGGATCTTGGGAGGCTGAGCTACGACGAACTCGAGCGGCTCGCCTTCGAGATGCGTGCCGAGATGATCGCCGCGACCTCGCTGCATGGTGGTCATCTGGCCCCGTCACTTGGCGCCGTCGAGCTCATCATCGCGCTGCATCGCGTCCTCGATTGCCCGCGTGACCGCCTCGTCTTCGACGTCGGACACCAGGCCTATGCGCACAAGCTCCTGACGGGCCGGCGCCGTCAGTTCAAGACCCTGCGCACCTATGACGGCATATCGGGTTTTCCCAAGATCACCGAAAGCGCATATGACGCCCACGATTCGGGCCACGCCTCCGACTCGTTGTCAACCGCGCTCGGCTATGCGCTCGCCCGCGACCTCGACGGTTCCGACGCGACTATCGCAGCCCTCATCGGTGACGCATCGTTTACCGGTGGCATGGCGCTCGAGGCGCTCAATGACATAGGCCGCGCCAACACGCCGCTTCTCATCGTGCTCAACGACAACGGCATGTCCATATCGCCCAACGTCGGCGGCTTTTCCGCCTATCTCGCCAAGGTGCGCATGTCGAGCCAGTACACCAACCTGCGCAATCAGGTCGAGGACGCCTTCAACTCGAGCGGCGCGCTCGGACGTTTGCTCATGCGGGGAGGCAATGCCGCCAAGGAGTCGTTCAAGCAGATCGTGCTGCCAGGGGCAACCTTCCTCGAGGGCTTTGGTGTCACCTACGTCGGTCCGGTGGACGGTCATGACATCCAGACCATGGAGCGCATCTTCCGTGACGCCAAGGAGCTCGGCGGCCCCGTCGTCGTCCATGCCGTGACGGTGAAGGGAAAGGGTTATGGCCCGGCCGAGAACAATCCCGCGTTGTTCCATGGCGTCGGTCCCTTCGACATCGCCACGGGCACGCCCAAGCCCAAGGCGAGCACGTCCACGTGGACGCAGGTGTTTTCCGACGAGCTCGTCAAGCTCGCGGGTGACGATCCCGACATCGTCGCCATCACCGCCGCCATGGCAAGTGGCACGGGGCTTGCGGGTTTCGCGAAATCATATCCCGATCGCTTCTTCGACGTCGGCATTGCCGAAGAGCATGCCGTCGGCATGGCGAGCGCGCTCGCGCTCGCGGGCAAGAAGCCCGTCGTCGCCATCTATTCGACTTTCATGCAGCGCGCCATCGACCAGGCGATAGTCAACGTCGGCCTGCAGAAGGCCCATGTCATCTTCTGCCTGGACAGGGCCGGTCTCGTAGGTGACGATGGCCCGACGCATCATGGCGTCTTCGATCTCGTGTACCTGCGCATGATACCCGGCATGCGCGTTCTGGCTCCTTCGAATGACGAGGAGCTGCGTGCCGCCTTGCGCTGCGCCATTGACCTCAAGGGTCCGGTCGCCATCCGCTATCCGCGTGGGTCCGCTCCCGTCGCTGCCGCGCCCTGCGAGACGTGGCGGGAGGGACGGGCCCTCAAACTCGAAGATGGGAACGACGGCGCGTTGCTGGCGGTCGGGCGCATGGTCGACGTCGCGCGTGACGTCGCCAGGAACGCGGCGGGGCATGGCATCGATCTCGCCGTCTGGGACATGCGCTGGGTCAAGCCCATCGACGAGGATGCCGTACGGGAGGCGGCGCGGACAGGACGCATCTTCACCCTCGAGGATGGTGTCGTCACCGGGGGCTTCGGATCGGGGGTGCTCGAGCAGCTCGCCGAGATGGGCGTTGCCTGTCCGGTCACGCGCTTTGGCATTCCGGACGCCTTCGTGACCCAGGGTCCGACGGACAGGCTCTTCGAGGAACTTGGCCTCGACGCCGCCGGCATCGCCGCCGCGGTCATCGCGGCCTGCCGGGAGCGCTGACGGGCCATGCGGCTCGACGAGCTGCTGGTGCAGCGGGAGCTTTGCGCCGACCTTCACGATGCCCGGGCATCCATCATGGCGGGCGAGGTCGTGGTGGGGGAGCATCGCGCCACGAGTGCCGGCATGCGCGTGACGGACGATACGGCGGTTCGCCTCAAGGAGGGGAAGCGTCGCGGCGGCTTCGTCTCGCGCGGCGGTCTCAAGCTCCAGCGCGCGCTCGACGCCTTCGCCATCGACGTCACGGGACTTTCCTGCGTCGACTTGGGAGCCTCGAGCGGTGGCTTCACCGATTGCCTCCTGCAGCGCGGAGCGGCACACGTAAGCGCCGTCGACGTGGGTGCGGGACAATTCGACTGGGGACTGCGCAACGACACGCGCGTGAGCCTCTTCGAACGCACCAACATCCGCAACGTGACCGCCGATGACATCGGTGGTCCGTTCGATTTGGCCGTCGCCGACCTCTCGTTCATCAGCCTTACCTCCGTCATGGATGACGTCGCTTCCTTCCTCAGACCAGGGGCGAGTTTCGTCTCGCTCATCAAACCGCAATTCGAGGCGAACAGAGGCCTCATCGAGCCCGGCGGGGTCGTGCGCGATGCCGAGGTGCATGCGTCTTGCATACGGTCCGTCTTCGAAAGTGCCTGCAGCTGCGGTTTCGAAGTTCTCGCCTTGACGTATTCGCCTGTCAAGGGCCCGGCAGGCAATATCGAGTTTCTGTTTTGGGCAAAAAATCATGGAACCGCGTCACGGCAAGAGGGTAGTATGTGCTTCGACGAAATCGAGCGTGTCGTCGCCGAGGCGCACGCCGAGCTGAAAGGTGATTCGTGAAGGTTCTCATCGTACCGAGCGCGTTGGAGGAGGTCGACGCAGCTGCCCGATACCTCGCCTCGCGCCTGGTCATTTCCGGCATTGACGCGTTGGTTCATGATTCCCATGGGCCCGACCAGCTGACGGTTTCCGCAGACGAGCTCGCTCTCGTCGTCTGCATGGGAGGTGACGGCACTTTCCTGCGCGCCGCGCATCTCATCGACTTCGCGCCCGTGCCCATGCTCGCCCTCAACTACGGGACGCTCGCGTTTCTGGCGGGCAATCCCGATCGCGATGACGTCGAGCTCATCACGAGCGCCCTGTCCGGCGACATGCTCTTCGAGCATCGTTCCATCGCCGATATAGAGATTACCCAGGCCGATGGCCGGATCATACGCAACAAGGCGCTCAACGAGGTCGCCTACACGCGCGGCCGCAGCGGGCGCGTGGTCGAGTATCGCTACGGCATCAACGGCATCACCATCGCGCGGCTCAAAGCCGACGGCCTGGTCGTCGCCACGCCCACGGGGTCGACGGGCTACGCGCTTTCCGCAGGTGGCCCCATCGTGTCACCCGCCTACACGGGACTCGTCGTCGTTCCGGTTGCGCCCCATGCGCTCAACACGCGCGCCATCGTCCTCGCGCCTTCCGACGTGCTCGAGGTCATCATGGACACGACACGCTCGCGTGACGCCTCCATCTTCGTGGATGGGACCATGCTCGACGTTGACGAGCCGGTGTCAATCGAGGTGAGGCGTGGCGATCATGACCTGCTCCTGGCCCGTGGCGGTGACGCCTTCTTCCGCAACGTCTCGCGCGTCTTTTTCGGGGGTCCCTATCCGGACATGCCCGATAGGCGGTGAGGACCGGGCCATGCTTGACGAGCTCCACGTATCCAACATAGCGCTCATCGAGGACGCGACAATCGCCTTTTCGCCCGGTCTGACCGTCCTCACGGGCGAGACCGGCGCGGGAAAGACCGCCCTGCTCGCCGCTCTGAAGCTCATATGCGGTGCTCGTGCGGATGCTTCGGTCGTGCGCGACGGTGCCGAGGAGGCGCTCGCCGAGGCCCGTCTCGTCGACGGTGACGAGCACATCGTGCGTCGTCGCCTGAGCGTCGCCGGGCGTAGCCGCTGCGCGATTGACGGCACGATGGCCACGGTTGGCGAACTCGCCGCGCTCACGTCGTCCATCGAGGTGCATGGCCAGCACGAGCAGGTGCTCCTGCTCGATCCGGCACGCCAGCTCGCCTATCTTGACTCGTGGGCGCAAGACGACGGGCTCGTCGCCGAATACGCCCGTGCTCGTGCCGACTACCTGGAGGCGCGCCGGACGCTTGAGGAGCTGGAGCGGGCACGGGGCAAAGACGAGCAGGAACTCGAGTTCATGCGCTTTACCTGCGAGCAGATCGAGAAAGTCAATCCCCAGCCTGGAGAGCTCGAGGAACTCGAGGACGATTTGCCGCGGCTGCAGCATGCCGACCAGCTCGCGCAGACCTTGCAAGACGCTTGCGCCGCCCTGCATGACGATGGCGGAGCCCTCGACCTGATCGCCCGGTCTGTCGCCGACCTCATGCACCAGCAGGGCATTGACGACGAACTCGACGAGCTCGCCGCGCGGCTTGACGGCCAGATGCGTGACCTCGAGGACCTCACGCGCGACCTGAGCGCCTACGCCCATGGCATCGACACCGATCCGCGTCTGCTCGAAGACACCCTCGAGCGCCTCGACAAGCTCAACGGCCTCATGAGGCGTTTTGGGCCCGGCATGGAGCAGGTCTTCGCGACCTGGCAGGCCGCCAGGCGCGCAATCGAGTCTGCACAAGATTCTCCGCAGCGCATGGAAGAGGTCCGCGCTCGCGTCGCGCAGGCAGAAGACGCGTATCGTCATGCCGCCGTCGCGCTTTCGGCCGCACGTCACGATGCCGCCCGGACGTTCTGCGAGCAGCTCGCGTCGTCCGTCACCGAGCTTGCGATGGAGGGTGCGCGCCTCGAGTTCTCGTTTGACGAGCTCGGCTTCGAGCGCTGGGGCGAGACTGGCTCCGAGCAAATCGAGCTGCTTTATCAGCCCGCGCCCACGTCCAAGCCGCGACCGCTGCGCCGTATCGCGAGCGGTGGCGAGCTTTCGCGCATCCTGCTCGCGCTCGAATGCATGCACTACGCTTCTGCCGGGCATGATGGCGGTCGTACCACCATTATCTTCGACGAGGTCGATTCCGGTATCGGCGGTGCCACGGGCAACGCGGTCGCCCGGCGTCTCGCCACGCTTTCCAAGGGTGCCCAGGTCATCGTCGTCACGCATCTGGCCCAGGTCGCGGCCCTTGCCGACGAGCATTACGTGGTGAGCAAGCAGTCCCTTGCAGACGCATTGCCGCACACCAGCGTCGAGCCCGTCACGGGCGAGGCGCGCGTGGCGGAGATCGCCCGCATGCTCTCGGGTGACGATGACGAGCGCGCGCTCGACCATGCACGCTCCCTGCTCGAGGCGGCATGCCGATGACGGTGTCGACGCTCGCCAACGCGCTGTGTGACGGACAGGTCGTCATCGTCGCGACCGATACCGTCTATGGCCTCGCGGCGCTTCCCGGTTCTACGGGATACGCCAGCATCTTCGAGCTCAAGGAGCGCTCCGCCGATCAGGTTCTTCCCTGGCTCGTGCATGACGTTGCCGCGCTTGACGTGCTCGTGGACGGCGCTCCTGCCTATGCCCGTCGTCTGGCCCAGATGTTCTGGCCCGGCGCGCTTACCCTCGTGCTGCATGCCTCGAAGGCAGCATGCGAGTTGGGTGACGTCGCGGCAGACGGGACGATCGCCCTGCGCTGTCCTGACGATGCCGACTTGCTCGCCCTTCTCGACGAGCTCGACGGTCCGCTTGCCTGCACGAGCGCGAATGCTCATGGCGAACCCGCGCCCACGTGCCTGAAGGACGTCCCCATCTCGATGCGTGCGCTTCCCGGTGGCGAGCTTCTACCCGAGGCATGCCGTGACGGTCGCGCATCCACGATCGTGGACTGCACGGGCCCTTATCCGAAGATCCTGCGTGAAGGGCCGATACCCGAGCAAGTCCTGCTCGACGTGGCCGTCTTCGGTGCTACACTAACGAGCCACGAGTAAAGTGGCGTTGATGACGGGGACGCGTCACGGTTTCGGGCATCTGGAGCAGATGAGCGATTTTCGCGCTGCGGGTGCGAGGACTGTCTGAGCACGCGATCTTTGCGTGCGAGTTCCGCAGCAGCTGCGCGAAAACCGCTCATCGGGTGCGAGAGCAAGCCCGAAACCGTGACGCGTCCCCGCTAGAGAACGTTCTTGCATTGGCTAGATTCGCAAACGGGACGAGAGGGTCAGCTATGGCACAACTGCGCATCGCGTTGGCATCGGATCACGGCGGCTTCGAGCAAAAGGAGGAGCTCAGACCGTGGCTCGAGGATCTCGGCTTCACGGTCGACGACTTCGGTTGCGATAGCGAGGAAAGCGTCGACTATCCCGATTACGCCGAGCGCGCGGCGCGTGCCGTCGCGCAAGGCGATGACGACTACGGCATCCTCGTATGCGGTACCGGCATCGGTATGATGATCGCCGCCAACAAGGTCGCCGGCATCCGTGCCGCAAACCTCACCTCACCCGAGTTCGCCAAGCTCTCCCGCGAGCATAACGATGCAAACGTCGCGACGCTTTCGGGGCGTTTCACCTCTCTCGAGGACAACAAGAGCATTATCGAGACGTTCCTCGACACCGACTTCGCGGGTGGCAGGCATGCCCGCAGGGTCGAGAAGATCATGACCATCGAAGACGCAGAGTAGGAGAGCCTTGCCCATGAACAACGAGCTACTTGCCCAGGCAGACCCGGAGATTTCCGCTGCCATCAACGACGAGCTGACGCGCCAGCGCAACACGCTCGAGCTCATCGCATCCGAGAACATCCCCTCGTTGCCTGTCATCGAGACGATGGGCACGATTCTCACCAACAAGTATGCCGAAGGTTATCCCGGCAAGCGCTATTACGGCGGCTGCGCCAACGTCGACACCATCGAGACGATCGCCCGCAACCGCGCCTGTGGGGTGTTCGGGGCAAAGTACGCCAACGTGCAGCCACATTCGGGCGTCTGCGCTAACTCCGCCGCTTACTTCGCGTTGCTCGATCCGGGTGCCACCATTCTGGGCATGTCGCTCTCGGCTGGCGGCCATCTCTCGCACGGTGCCAAGTTCTCGCTCTCGGGTCGTTTCTACGATGCCCATTCCTACGGCCTGAATCCCGAGACCGAGCGCATCGATATGGACGAGGTCCGTGTCATTGCCCGGGAGGTCAAGCCCGATCTCATCGTCGCGGGCGCCTCGGCCTATCCGCGGATCATCGACTTCGAGGCCTTCGCCGACATCGCCCATGAGGTGGGCGCCTACCTCATGGTCGACATGGCGCACATCGCCGGTCTCGTTGCCGGTGGCGCCCATCCCTCGCCGGTACCCCATGCCGACATCGTCACCTCCACCTCGCACAAGACCCTGCGCGGCCCGCGCGGTGGCTTCATGGTCACCAACAACGAGGAGATTTACGACAAGTACAACAAGGCCGTGTTCCCCGGATGGCAGGGCGGTCCGCTCATGCACGTCATCGCCGCCAAGGCCGTCGCCTTTGGCGAGGCGGCGCAACCGTCGTTCTCCGAGTACGCCCATGCCGTCGTCAAAAACGCCGCCGCCTTGGGCGAGGGCTTGGTCGAGGGCGGCCTGCGCCTCGTTTCCGGCGGCACCGACAATCACCTGTGCCTCGTCGACCTCACGCCCGCGGGCATCACCGGCAAGGAGGCCGAGGAGTTGCTCGAGCCGCTCGGCATAACGACCAACAAGAACGCCATTCCCAACGATCCGCTTCCGTCTTCCATCACGAGCGGCGTGCGCGTGGGAAGCGCCACGATCACCTCGCGCGGCTTTGACGCTGACGAGGCCCGCGCCATCGGCGGCTTCATCGCACGCGCCATCTTCAATCGTGATGACCGGACCGTCCTCGAGGGAGTCGCGCGCGAAGTGCATGACATGCTCGAGGCGCATCCGCTGTATCCCGAAATCGCCTAGCGCGCAAAGCGCAGGAGAGGAGACGTCATGGCCGACACACGTCCGAGCTGGGACGAGTACTTCATGGATATCACGCGCAGGGTCGCCACGCGTTCGACCTGCCTGCGCCGCGCCGTCGGCGCCATCCTGGTTCACGACAAGCGCATCATCGCCAGCGGATACAACGGAGGACCTTCGGGCCTTGCGCATTGCCTCGACATCGGCTGCCTGCGCGAGAAGCTCGGCATTCCCTCCGGGCAGCAGCATGAGCTGTGCCGCGGTATCCATGCCGAGCAAAACGCCATCATCCAGGCGGCGCGCTACGGCGTGTCCATCGAGGGTTCCGTCCTGTACTGCACCACGCAGCCCTGCACGCAATGCACCAAGATGCTCATCAACGCGGGCATAACCGAAATCGTCTATGCGGAAGGTTATCCGGACGATCTCGCACGTGAGCTCCTGGAGGAGTCCGGCATCATCGTGCGCCGCTTCGAGGCATAGAAATCCCCGCTCAGGAGCTTGTAAATGCACTCGTCAAAGGGCGCTTCACCGTTCACGGAATAAAACCCAAAAACAATTCCGCTTTGCAAGATTGCCAATGCCTTTTGCTACAATCCCATATTGGTGTGCTTGATGCCGAGTCGCCGGTTTATCGGGGAGGAACGTGTTCGATGCCCATACTTTTCGGAGCCCTTACGGGACTTCTGGGTTTCGTCCCGCTGTTTCTCGCTTTTAGACTGGCACGCAAGCACCCGTCGACGAACACATTGACTTTCGGCCTCTTCGGGCTGGGAGGTGTCTTCGTCTCGCTGATCATCTTGGTGGTTGGACTCATCATTTGTGCGATGACGGCGCGAGATGGACTGGTCGGCTTCGCCATCGCGGAGGCGGTTGTGTTCCTCGGCGCAACGATTGCCTTCGTCTTGAAGAGGAACTACGTCTTCAAGCGCGGTGGTGACAAGAACGAGACCCGAGTGAAGGGGGAGTAAGGTGGGAGACGCTCTAGGCGCATTTGTAGGAGAGGCCCAAGGCCTGTCCGCGCATTTTGAGCCCCAGACCGTATTCAGCATCGGAGGCTGGAACATCACGCAGTACGACATCTGGCTGTTCATCGCCTTTTTCGTCGCGTTGCTGGTGATCCTCATAGCTGCCAGGAAGCTGCAGCTCATTCCGACCAACAAGTTCTACAATATGGTCGAATACGGCTACGAGTTCGTTAATCGCAACGTCGCGGAAGACGTCATCGGGCATGGTTTCAAGAAGCACGTCCCGTTCCTGGCGACTTTGTTCTTCTTCATTCTCATTTGCAACATGCTCGGTCTCGTTCCGGGCTTCAAGACGTCGACGGGTTCCATTTCGTGCACCTGGGCGCTTGCGACCATATCGTTCGTCTACTTCAATTTCTACGGTTTCAAGACCCTGGGAGCAGGCGGGTACTTCAAGTCGCTGTGCCCGAGCGGCGTTCCCGGTCCCATGGTTCCGGTCATCTGGTTCCTCGAGTTCTTCTCCATGGTCATCCGCATTCTCACGCTGGCCGTTCGTCTTTACGGCAACATGCTCGCGGGTCACATGGTCCTCGCGGTGTTTGGTATCGCGACCACGTGCTTCCTGCAGGTTGCGCTGTTCAGCGGCTCCATCGACCTCATCGCAGGCCTGCCGTCGGTGGCATGGTTCCTGCTTCTCGTCGTGATGTACGCGCTCGAGTGCTTGGTCGCCTTCATCCAGGCCTTCGTGTTCGCCATATTGTCGGCGTCGTACATCAACATGGCCACTCATCCGCACTAGGATGGACCTGACGCGAGACGCGTCCGCCCGCCGCAGCGCATGTGGCGTTTCTATTGGTGTCACAGCCGGTTGCCTTTCCGGCTGAGCATATTTGTCAGATGCCCCATAAGAGGAATGGGGTAGGAAAAAGGAGGAAGTTGTGGAAATCACGCTTGTACTCGCAGCACTGAAGGTCGTCGGTTACGGCCTGGCGGCCATTGGCCCTGGTATCGGCATCGGTATCGCCACCTACGGTCTTTGCGTCTCTGCTGCCCGCCAGCCCGAGATGAAGGGTCAGCTCATGGGCTACTTCTTCATCGGCGCCGCCATGTCCGAGGCGTTGGCACTGCTTGGCTTGGTCCTGTTCTTCATCGGTTAATCGTCTTGTACATGAGAGATTCTGATTTTAAGAATAGGAGGCAAGCGAAGTTGAAATGCAAGAATAAGGCAACAAGGATCAGCTGCGCCGTTGTGTTCGCGGCGGCCTTTGCACTGGCTTGCCCTGCATATGCATTCGCTTCTGAGGGGGGCATCGACGCGATCCTGCCCAAGATGAACGAATTCATCCCCATGCTCGTCGCCTTCATCATCCTTTGGATCGTCCTCGCGAAGTTCGGGTGGCCCCTGTTTGACGGCATGCTCGTGAAACGCGAGACGACCATCCGCGAGGCCCTCGAGAAGTCCGAGCAGGCACGCATCGAGTCCGAGCGCGTGCTCGCCGAGTACCAGGACAAGCTGATCGAGGCTCGCCAGGAGGCGGCCACGATCATCTCCGAGGCCAAGCAGCAGGCCGAGGCGCAGCGCGCCGCGACCACCGCCAAGGCCCAGGAGGAGGCCGAGAAGATCATCGTCAAGGCGCGCGAGGCAATGCAGGCGGAGAAGAACGCCGCCATCGCCGAGCTCCAGGCGTCTGTCGCCGATATCGCATGTGCCGCCATGACCCGCGTCGTGCAGGAGGACTTCACGGATGCGGATCATCGTAGGCTCATCGAGAAGAGCCTCGAAGAGATAGGTACGCTCAATGCCTAGGAATCGCCTGCTCATCAAGAAGGAAATCGAGGCATATGCCGAGGTCCTGCTCGAACTGGGCGAGTCCACCGATAGCGTGTACTCGATTTCGGCTCAGCTCGAGGAGATGAAGAAGGTCGTGCGCATGCACCCTGGTCTCAGGGACGTGCTCGCGAACGACTCCATCGACGAGAATACGCGTGCGACGGTAATCCATGAGGTCTTCAAGGAGTTTTCCGTCGACATGATCAAGTTCGTCATCGTGATGGCCGAGCGTCAGGACATTCCGCTGCTCCCAAGGGTCGCGGAGTGCTATGACCAGATGGTCCAGGACAAGTACGACGTCGTCATCCTCGACGTCGCCACCGTCATTCCGCTCGACGACGAGCTGCGAGAGAAGTTTAAGAGTAAGTTTGCCGCCCAATTCGGCAAGGAGATCGTCCTGCGTGAGCATGTCGATGCCTGGCTGCTTGGCGGCACGAACGTGAGAGCAAATGGTAGGCGTGTCGATTGTTGCACCGCTACGCGAATCGAAAGGGTTCGTGCCGAGCTCTCTTCAGTATGGACTGGAGGTGAAAGGTAAATGGCGGAAATCACCGCGAGCGACATCGATCAGATTCTGCGTGAGAAGCTTGCTTCACTGCAGACCAACGTCGAGACTCGTGAGTTTGGTCATGTCATCCAGATCGGCGACGGCATCGCGCGCGTCGACGGTCTGAAGAGTGCAATGGCCGGCGAGCTCCTCGAGTTCGTCGCCCATGACGGCACGACTGTCTATGGTCTCGCCCAAAACCTTGAAGAAGACGAAGTGGGCGCCGTTCTCCTCGGCGACTACACCCTTATCAAGGAGAACGACGAGGTTCACACGACGGGCCGCGTCGTCGAAGTTCCCTGCGGCAAGGCATTGCTCGGCCGTGTCGTCAATCCGCTCGGCATCCCGCTGGACGGCAAGGGCCCCATCGAGGCCGAGGGATACCGCCCCGTCGAGTTTCGTGCTCCGGGCGTCATCGAGCGCCAACCTGTTCACGAGCCCGTCCAGACGGGCCTCATCGCCATCGACGCGATGATCCCCATCGGACGTGGCCAGCGTGAGTTGATCATCGGCGACCGCCAGACGGGCAAGACCGCCATCGGCATCGATACGATCATCAACCAAAAGGGCAAGAACATGATCTGCATCTATGTCGCCATCGGCCAGAAGGCCTCCACGGTCGCTACCGTGGTCGAGGCCCTCGAGAGCCACGGCGCCATGGATTACACGATCGTCGTGTCCGCGCCCGCATCCACGTCAGCACCGCTGCAGTACATCGCCCCCATGGCCGGTTGCGCAATGGGCGAGTACTTCATCTACAATGGTGCCGACGGCCAGCCGGCAAGCGTCACCAATCCCGGTGGCCACGTGCTCTGCGTCTACGACGACCTCTCCAAGCAGGCCGTCGCCTATCGCCAGATGTCGCTGACGCTGCGTCGTCCGCCGGGACGCGAGGCCTATCCTGGTGACGTCTTCTACCTGCACTCCCGTCTGCTGGAGCGCGCCGTCAAGCTCAATGACAAGAACGGTGCCGGTTCGCTTACGGCGCTGCCCATCATCGAGACCCAGGGCGGTGACGTCTCGGCTTACATTCCGACCAACGTCATCTCCATCACCGACGGCCAGATCTTCCTGCAGTCCGACCTCTTCTTCCAGGGCCAGCGCCCGGCAGTCAACGTCGGCATCTCGGTTTCCCGAGTCGGTGGTTCCGCGCAGATCAAGGCTATGAAGCAGGTTGCCGGTACATTGCGCCTCGACTTGGCCGCCTATCGCGAGCTGCAGGCGTTCTCGCAGTTCGGCAGCGACCTCGACAAGGCGACCCAGCAGCAGCTCTCCCGTGGCGCTCGCATGACCGAGCTCCTCAAGCAGGGCCGCTTCGCCGCCATGGACGTCGAGGACCAGGTTGTCGCCATCTTTGCCGGTGACCAGGGATTCCTCGATGGCATGCCCGTCTCCGACACGCTTCGCTTCCGCGATGACCTCGTGCAGTACATGCACACGGTTCGCAAGGACCTCAAGGAGAAGATCGCGACCGAGAAGCAGCTGACCGACCAGATCAAAGAGGAGCTCCTCGAGGCCATCACGACCTTCAAGCAGAGCTTCATCATTGCGAAGAAATAGAGGTTAGCGCATGCCCAGTCAACGCGATATCAAGAGGCGCAAGCTCTCCGTCGAGAGCACGAAGCAGATCACGCGCACCATGGAAATGGTCGCGACTGCCAAGATCCGCCATGCGACTGAGCGCATCGCCGCCGCTACCCCGTATTCCGAGGCCATGGTCAAGACGCTTTCGGCTGTAGCTGCCCACTCCATTGGCGTGGAGCATCCGCTGCTGGAAGAGCACGAGCAGAAGAAGGCGGCAATCGCCATCGTCGTGGTCTCGGACCGTGGCCTGGCCGGTGGATTCAACAGCAACGTGTTCCGCATGGTAGACAAGTACCGTGCTGAGAACACCGCTGCCGGCATCAAGACCGACGTCATCGTCTGCGGCAAGAAGGGCGCGAGCTACTTCCACTACCGCAGGCTCGAGCCGCTCATGGTCTTCCGCGACATGTCCGCCGACCCCACGATACAGGAGGCGCGCGAGATTTCCTCGTACGTTCGCAGCAGCTTCCTCGACCACGCCGTTGACGAGGTGAAGGTGTTCTACAACCATGCCCGCAACGCCGCCGATCAGGATTTGCGCGAAGAGGTCATCCTGCCCGTCCAGGCCGATGCGCTCAAGGCAAGTGACGAGGAGGGGGAGTCTTCCCTCGCCGCAGGCACGAGCTTCGAGCCTTCGTCGGAAGAGGTTCTTGACCGCCTGCTCCCGGCTTACGTCGAGACGGTGGTCTATCACGCGCTCATCGATTCAGCCGCTGCCGAGCAGGGCGCTCGCCGCAAGGCGATGAAGTCCGCGACCGACAACGCGACCGAGATGATCGAAACGCTGGATCGTCTGTACAACCGCGTACGCCAGGGCGCCATCACCACCGAGATCACCGAGATCGTCGGCGGTGCGGCCGCTTTGGAGGAATAGAGAATGACGAGTAAGATAAGGACACAACTATGAAGAACGTTGGACGCATCGTTCGCATCGTTGGTGCTGTCGTAGACTGCGAGTTTGCGGCTGATTCCATCCCTGCGATCTACAACGCGCTCACGGTGGATGCTGATACTCCAGTCGGTCACATTTCGACCGTGCTCGAGGTCCAGATGCACCTGGAGGGCAATATGGTCCGTACGGTCGCCATGACCAGCACGGACGGCCTTCAGCGCGGCACCGAGGTCGTTGACACCGGTGCTCCCATCCAGATGCCTGTCGGCGATGAGACCCTCGGTCGCATCTGGAACGTCATCGGCCAGCCGGTCGATGGCAAGCCGATGCCCAAGATCGAGCAGACCTATCCGATTCACCGTCCGGCACCCGCCTTCGACGAGCTCACCACCAAGACCGAGACCTTCGAGACCGGCATCAAGGTCATCGACCTTCTCGAGCCCTACATTCGTGGTGGCAAAACGGGCCTGTTCGGCGGCGCTGGCGTCGGCAAGACCGTTCTCATCATGGAGCTCATCAACAACCTCGCCCAGGAGCACAACGGTACCTCCGTGTTCACGGGCGTCGGTGAGCGTACCCGTGAGGGCACGGACCTCTACCTCGAGATGAGCGAGTCGGGCGTCATCAACAAGACCTGCCTCGTATATGGTCAGATGAACGAGCCTCCCGGAGCGCGTCTGCGCGTCGGTCTGGCCGGTCTGACGGTCGCCGAGTACTTCCGCGACCAGGGCCAGGACGTCCTCCTGTTCATCGATAACATCTTCCGCTTCACCCAGGCCGGTTCCGAGGTCTCCGCACTTCTGGGTCGCATGCCGTCCGCAGTCGGTTACCAGCCCACGCTGGCTACCGAGATGGGCGACCTGCAGGAGCGCATCACCTCGACCGCGACGGGCGCCATCACCTCCGTCCAGGCCGTCTACGTCCCCGCAGACGACCTCACCGACCCGGCTCCCGCCACCGCGTTCATCCACCTCGACGCCACCACGGTTCTGTCGCGCTCCATCGCCGAGCTCGGCATCTACCCGGCCGTCGACCCGCTGGCCTCCACGAGCCGCGCCCTCGATCCCTCTGTCGTGGGCGACGAGCATTACCGTGTCGCCGTGCAGATCCAGGAGATTCTCCAGGCCTACTCCGACCTCCAGGACATCATCGCCATTCTGGGTATGGACGAGCTCTCCGAGGAGCAGAAGCTCGTCGTCGCCCGTGCCCGCAAGGTGCAGCAGTTCCTGGGCCAGCCGTTCCACGTCGCCAAGCAGTTCACCGGCATCGACGGCAAGTACGTCAAGGTCGAGGATACGGTTCGCTCGTTCAAGATGATCATTGACGGCGAGATGGACGACGTTCCCGAGCAGGCGTTCCGCAACAAGGGCGACATCGAGGAAGTTCTCGAGGCCGCCAAGGAACTCGTTTAGAGAAAGGTCGCTAGCCAACCATGCTGCAATGTGAAATCGTCACTCCCGAAAGCAAGCTGTACTCTGACGAGGCCCACTTCGTGGTCATTCCCGCTTCCGAAGGCGAGATGGGCATCTTTGCCAAGCACGAGCCCGTGGTGACCACGCTCAAGTCGGGTACCGTGCGTGTAACCGAGTCAGAGGGCCAGGAGCCGGTACGCTACATTGTGGCCGGGGGGTATGCGCAAATCGAGGGAGACCGCGTCATCGTACTCGCCGATCATGCGGCCGCCTTGCAAGAGCTCGACGAGACTGCCATCAAGGTCCATATTGACGACCTCAAGGAGAAGATGGCCGACCTTAAGGATGACGATCCTAATCGCGCGTTCATCGAAGACGAGGTCAAGTGGAACGAGGTTCTCCTCGAGCAAACCAAGTAACACCGCGAGTGATTTCCACACACGAGAGGGGGTCGTCATCTGGCGACCCCTTCTTGCTTTTGGAGTTCAAGAGAGATGGCGTACGTTTTCCGCGTTTCCCTAGTCCAAGGCAAGTATCTATGTACGTTTTCTGCGTTTGCCTAGGGAAAAATGGAGGCGCTTGCATGCTTTTAGACGTTTTTCTAAGATTCAAACCTTCTTAGGACTAGAGAAACGCAAAAAACGTGTATGAAGAGACACGGGACCCTAGGAAAACGAAAATTAGGTGCATACGGGGTCGCTTGCCGTTCTATCTTCCGACAAGACGCATGGTGTCTGTATCGATATCGTTGAACTCGACCTCGACGAGCGCCCCGACGGGAAGTGCCGTATCGCATGCGACCGCGTGATAGGACTCGCTCGTGCCAATGCCCGGACGCTCGATGACGACTTCTTCAATGGTTCCGAGACGTCGCTCCATGTCGGAAAGCGCAAGGCGACGCCCGAGATCAATGAGGGTTTGCGAACGTGCGGCCTTGACCTTTGGGTCCACCTGATCGTCGCGGATCGCGGCGGGCGTGCCCGGTCGCTTCGAATACCGAAACACGTGCAGGCGCATGAAGCCGCAACGCTCGACGAGCTTGCAGGTCTGCGCGAAGTCATCTTCCGTTTCGCCGGGAAAGCCGACGATGACATCGGTTGACAGGGCGATTCGAGGGACTGCCTCGTGCAGGCGGTTGGTGAGCGTGCAAAACGCATCGGCGTCGTAGCGACGGTTCATCTCGCGCAGGACCTTGTCCGATCCCGATTGCAGGCACAGGTGCAGATGACGGCACAAGCGCCCCTCCGAGTGCGCGAGCACGTCGACGAGCGTGGGCGTGACGCTTTGCGGCTCCACTGACGAGACGCGCACGCGCCCGATATCCGTCTTCTCTTGCAAGAGCGTCACGAGTCGAGCGAGGTCGATATCCGCATCCCGGTAAGCGGCCAGGTCGATGCCGACGAGCACGAGCTCGCGCGTGCCCGCATCGGCGAGCGTCCGAGCACGGGAGATAACGGTTGCGGCCGGCACGGAGCGAGCCGGTCCACGGGCGACGTGCACGATGCAGTAGCTGCACGCGTTGTCGCAGCCGTCCTGGATCTTGAGGTCGACACGCGTCCTGAAGCCGGAATCGCTCCTCTCCATTGTCGTCTGGTCAGAGAGAGCGGCCGAAACCGCGGCCGTATCGCGAACGAGGCGCACGGCGAGCGCGGGAATCCTCTCCTTGTCATGCTCGCAGATGATGCGGGGATTGATGTCGGCATAACGTGCGGCGTCGATGTTCACCGCGCATCCCGTCACGATGATCGCGGCTTTCCCAGCCCGCAGCAGCGTGCGGAGCGCCTTGCGGTTCTTCGCGTCGGCCTCCCCCGTGACCGTGCAGGTGTTGAGGATGGCGACATCGCAACCGGCGGCATCGGTCGCACGCGTCCATCCCAAGGCGAGCAGCGCGGCAGCGATAGCCTCCGATTCGGCCATGTTGACCTTGCAGCCAAGCGTGTGGATGTGAAAGCGCGGAATGAGGACCCCTCGCGTCTCTGGTGCGTCTGGTTCCTGTCTAGCTATGGTTGCCCAAGCCGCCCAGGGTGTACATGCACAAGGCGGTCGCGACCGTGCCGGCCGTCTCGGTGCGCAAGATCAACTCGCCGAGCGAGACGATCTTGACGAAGGAACCCAGGGATTTGATCGCCTCGACCTCCTCGGCCGTAAGACCACCTTCGGGGCCGATGACGAGTGCGACATGGCTGTCGATATCGCAGCCCTCGAGCGCGTCGGTGACGGAAAGCGGTGTGCCGTCCGCCCGCTTGTCCGCTTCCTCCCAGGCGATGACGACCCGGTCGTATTCCGCGAGCTCGCGGCAGATGTCATCGAGTCCCGTGGGATCCTCGACGATGGGCAGGATGTTGCGACCGGACTGCTTGGCGGCGGAAAGCGCGATGCGGCGCCATCGCGAGCCCTTGCGACCGCGTTCGTCGACAGCGAGGCGCACGACGGTGCGTGCGGAGAGGAAGGGGATGATGCGTCCTATACCGAGTTCCGTGGTCTGGCGGATGGTCTGCCCCATGCGATCGCCCTTCGAGATGCCCTGCACGAGCGTGAGGTCGGGGAGCTTCTCGAGCGGCATCTCCTGGATGCAGCGACCCGTTGCCTCGAACTCGTCGATCGTCTCGATCTCGACTTCCCAGCATTTGCCGCCGGCGGCGACGGCTGCGATGTGCTCGCCTTCCCTGATGCGGCGCACCGCGAGGTGGTGTAGTTCCTTATCGGAGAAGGGAAGGGTGACGATATCGCCTTCGGGCAGTTCGCCTTCCATGAAAAAACGAGGTATGGACATGTATGTCTCCCATTGGCACGTGCGCGAGACGCATAGCCAGTCAGTATCCGAGGTATCCAAACAGGTGTATTGTAGCCGTTTTCAGGTCATGCTATAGTGTCACAGGTCAAGAGGCGCGGTGAGCGTCTCGACTTTCCTTTCCATAGTCAATCCCCGTTCGTCATTCTGTTCTCGCATACCCCTGCTCAGATTCTCAAACGGGCAAGACAATCAATGTACGAAGGAGCAACAGTGAAGTTTTTCCTGGATACCGCTGATCTCGCCGAGATCGAAGAGGTGGCATCATGGGGCGCGCTCGCCGGTGTCACGACCAATCCGAGCCTCTACGCGCGCACGGGTGGCAAGCTCGAGGATTTCGAGGGGCATCTTGTCAAGATCTGCAAGCTGGTTGACGGTCCCGTGAGCGGAGAGGTCACCGCCGAGGATCGCGATGGCATGATCGAGCAGGGTCGTGCCCTTGCCGCACTCGCCGATAACATGGTCGTCAAGATTCCGGTCGGCGTCGAGGGGCTCGCCGCCACCAAGGCGCTTTTCGAGGAGGGCATTGACGTGAACATGACGCTCGTGTTCACCGTGCCCCAGGCGCTGCTCGCGGCACGCGCGGGCGCCCGCTACATCAGCCCCTTCGTGGGCCGCTTCGACGACATCGCCGAGGATGGCCTCGACCAGCTCGACGACATCGTCACGGCAATCAAGAACTACGACTTCGGCCATCCGGTCGAGATCATCGCCGCCTCCATCCGCTCCGCCAACCACGTGACGCAGGCCGCCCTCATGGGTGCCGACATCGCGACGGTTCCCTACGGCGCGATGAAGAAGTGCATGTACCATCCGTTGACCGAGCAGGGACTCGAGAAGTTCAAGGCCGACTGGGAAAAGGTTGAGAACGCATGAGTGACGAGACAGTAGCCACCGAGGAGACCGCAGCCGAGGAGAAACCCGCGGCGAAAAAGGCCACGCGTAAGACGACGGCGAAGAAGGCTCCCGCCAAGTCCGCGACCGCGAAGAGCACGACCACCAAGAAGGCTCCCGCCAAGAAGAAGACGACGACGCGCAAGACCGCGGCGAAGAAGACGGACGAGCCCAAGGCGGATGCCGGCGAAGAGCAACTCTCCCTCGTCGACGTTCCCGAACCCGCCGTCACGGACGAGGCGGCAGTGTCCGAGCAGCCCGTCGAGAAGAAGGTGACGCGCAAGCGCAGGACCACCAAGAAGCCGATCGATGCCGATGAGGGTGATGCCGTCAAGGAGCCCGCAGATGCAGGCGAGACGGCCACCATGGAGACGGCGGGCGCCGACGACGAGGCGAAGCCGCAGGAAGCGACCGAGACGCCGGAGCAAGCGTCCGAGGTGGCGGCAGATGGCGAGACCTCCGCAGATGATTCGACGGCCTCTTCCGAGGCCGCCGAGGAGGGCGATGCCGGCGAGCAGCGCGAGGGAAAGCGTCGCAACCGCCGCAATCGTCGCAACCGCAACAACCATCAGCGCAAGGAAATCGTCCCCTCCGCCACGCGTGACGAGCTCGCGGTGCTCGACGACGAGGCGCTCACCGCCAAGGCCATCGAGCTCGGTGTCGACGCGAGCGAGTACGGCGAGCGCGATGACCTGGTGTCCGCCGTCTACGACGCGCTGCTCCAGGCCGAGGGATTTGTCATGGTCGAGGGCATACTCGACCTGCTGCCCGATGGTTACGGTTTCATTCGCACCAGCGGTTACCTTCCCGGCGAGCACGATGTCTACGTCGGCGTGAGCACCGTACGCCGCCAGGGCCTGCGCAAGGGCGATTACATCACTGGCCGCGTGCGTCCTCCGCGCGAGAATGAGAAGTACCCGGCGCTCAACACCATCGTCACGCTCAACGACGAGCCCTTCGAGGGGCCCACGCACCGCGTGAAGTTCGCCAACCTCACGCCCGTCTATCCCGACGAGCGCCTCATCATGGAGCACGGCAAGGACACGCTGACCGCGCGCGCCATCGACCTCGTCGCGCCCATCGGCAAGGGCCAGCGCGGTCTCATCGTCTCGCCGCCTAAGGCGGGCAAGACGACCGTCCTCAAGGACATCGCAGCTGCCATCAGCGCCAACAATCCCGACGTCCACCTCATGTGCTTGCTCGTTGACGAGCGGCCCGAAGAAGTCACGGACATGGAGCGCAGCATCGACGGCGAAGTCATTTCCTCGACCTTCGACATGCCCACCGAAAACCACATCGCCGTCGCCGAGCTCGTCATCGAACGTGCCAAGCGACTCGTCGAGATGGGTCAGGACGTCGTCATCTTGCTCGATTCCATCACGCGCCTCGCACGCGCCTACAACCTGGGCCAGCCCGCCAGCGGGCGCATCCTCTCCGGTGGCGTCGATTCCACGGCTCTGTATCCGCCCAAGAAGTTCCTGGGTGCTGCCCGCAATATTGAGTTCGGCGGATCGCTCACCATCCTGGGCACGGCCCTCATCGACACGGGTTCCAAGATGGACGAGGTCATTTTCGAGGAGTTCAAGGGTACGGGCAACATGGAACTCAAGCTCGACCGCACGCTTGCCGACAAGCGCATCTATCCCGCCATCGATCCGGTGACGAGCGGCACGCGCATGGAGGAGCTGCTCATCGACCCGCAGGAGGCGCCGCTTATCTGGGGCGTGCGCGGATTGCTCGCGAACATGAACAACACCGAGCGCGCCATGAAGATGCTCGTCTCGTCGCTCAAGGCGACCGAGACCAATCGCGAGTTCCTCATCAAGTCCGCTCGCAAAGCGTCAAAGGCCGCGCAAAGCCTCTAGCGATGCGCGTGCATACGATGCGTTGACGTGACGCCTCGGCCCATTGCGGGCCGGGGCGTCATCGTCTTGGTGGGGCAAAGTGGCTAGAAGTGATACCCGAAGCTATCTGCCCCGATGACGTCGAAGCTATAGCCCTCGTCGATAAAGTGCTCGATGATCTGGGGAAGCGCGTCGGGCGTCGTCGGCTTGAAGTCCGAATCGTGCATGAGCACGTTGCAGGAGTTGCAGCCTTCTGCCTCGCGTTCGATGTTACCCACGAGGGTTTCGACCGATGCGGGCGGTTGAGTCGAGTCGCCGATGCTCACGTTCCAGTCGAAGTAATGCCAGCCATGCTCGGCCGCCGCTTGCCTGAACGCGTCAGCGCGTCCGGCGTTATAGCCGTTTGCGCTGCCACCCGGAAAGCGGATGAGCGTCGGCATGAAGCCGATGCGCTCGCTTACGGCCGATCCCACCTTCTCGATGTCGGCCACGAAATTGGCGGGATCTGCGTATATGTAATCGTAATCGTGCTCACTCGAATGCAGGCCAACTTGATGGCCGCGCTCCCAGATTTCTTTCACGGTATCGATGTGACCGGTGTTGCCGAGGATGAACCATGTCGCCTTGATTCCGTAGGCATCGAGCGTATCGAGAATCTGTTGCGTATGCTCGGAGGGGCCATCGTCGAAGGTGAGGTAGACAACCTTCTCGGTGGGCTTCACGTCATTTGCGCTCTCGCTGGTCGCGGCTCGATCCTGCGCGTTACCGGTGAGCATCGTGGCGGCGGGGTGCGAAGGGGATGCGCTCATGGACGCATCCGCAGCCTGCTGCGCCGTGCTCGTCGTGGTAGACGGATCCTGGCCCGTGTTCGCGTCATCGTTCGAACAGGCGAAGAACCACACGATGCAGGCGAGTGCGATGACGACGAGTACGGGAACGACAAGCAAAAAGCGGTTGCGTGGCGGACGTGCGTTGGGGGAGCGGTGCGACTGCTGTCGCTGGCTGCGCTTGCCATTCTGATAGCGCTGGCGCTCGCGTACCGTCCGGCGCGATTGCGAATCCTGCTGGCGTTGCGGGTCGCGTGAGGGACGCTGCCCGTAGATGGCGGTTTGGGGACGTGCGCTCCCCTGGCGCGGTCTGTTCGCATGTGCATGTGTGGCGCGTTTGCCGGGGCTATTCGGGACATTGCGCTGTCGTTGCGATGGGGGAGGAGCCGGAGAGGGGAAGTGAGACGTTCGATGCACCTGGGTGTCAGGACGTGATGGGGGACGACGCGAATCGTCTTGGTTTCTGCCGCTTCGATACCGTCTCTCGGCCATGGCCCATGCTCCTCGAACTGACGTTCTTCGCCCAAAGGGTACACCCATTTGAGCAGAAACGCCGACGCAATCTGCCGGTGACCGTACTTGGAAATTGGGACTGGATATGTACGTTCGCTGCTGGTATCATACTTTAGACTGTTTTGAGCCTTGGTCGGAAACTAAGGCATACCAAAGGAGCAAGAATGAAACCCGATATCCATCCCGATTACGTAGAGTGCACGGTGCGCTGCAGCTGCGGCAACACCTTCAAGACCCGCTCGACCAAGCCCGAGCTCGTCGTCGACCTGTGCAACGAGTGCCACCCGTTCTTCACGGGCCAGCAGAAGTTCGTCGATACCGGCGGACGCGTCCAGCGCTTCTCCAACAAGTTCGGTTCCGCCGCCGACCAGCTCAAGGAGCGCAAGGCAGCCGAGAAGGCCGCCAAGCAGGCTGCTGCCGCCGAGAAGGCCGCCAAGGCCGCCGAGGAGCGCGCTGCCAAGCAGGCCGCCAAGGAAGAGCGTGCCAAGAAGTACGCCGAGAAGGCCGCTCGTGAAGCCGAGAAGGCCGAGAAGGAGGCTGCTGCCGCCGAGGACGAGGCCAAGGAAGAAGAGGGCGTGTCCGAGGTCGCCGAGGCTGCTGCAGAAGCCGCCGAGGCCGAGCAGGCCACCGAAGAGGCTGCTGCCGAGGAGAGCGCCGAGTAACCTTGCATCCAAAGAAGCTCGAAACGCCGTCCCATTCGGGGCGGCGTTTTTGTTACGTGCAATTACGTTCAAGAATGCTTCTCGTTATGGCAGTATGCTTGCGAGACATTGGCAAAGGCGAGCATGTTGACTGGAATGGCACGGCATGGTTCATATCGGAAAAGGCGATTCTCGATGAAGTACCATCTCGTCGCGCTGCTCACCATCCTCGTCTGGGGTCTCACCTTTGTCTCGACCAAGGTGCTCCTCGTCGATTTCACACCATTGCAGATCCTGGCGATTCGCTTCGTCATCGGCACGATCGCGCTTTGCACCCTACGCCCGCACATCATGCATCTGCATGAGCGCCGTCACGAATGGCTTTTCGTCCTTGCCGGAGCGACGGGCATCGCTGCGTATTATCTGCTCGAGAACATCACACTCGTGTTCACGACGGCGACGGCCGTGGGCGTCATCGTGGCGGCCTCGCCGTTGTTCACGGCGATTATCGCGATGACACGTGGGGACCGCTCCGCCTTGAACGTGCGCTTCGTCACCGGCTTTCTTTTGGCGATGGGTGGTCTCGTGCTTGTCGGCGTGAGCACGGGTGGCGAGGACGCGATGTCGGCCTTTGGCGGCCTTTCATACCTCGGTGACCTGCTCGCTCTCCTGGCTGCCGTCGTCTGGGCCGTCTACTCGATGCTTGTCAAACGCATCGGCGAACTTGGCTACGAGACCATCGCGTCCACCAAGCGCACCTTTCTCTGGGGTCTCGTCTTCATCATCCCGACAAGCGTCCTGTTCGGTGGTGATTTGCCCGCGACGCGCGAGGCACTTGCCTGGGATAATGTCGCGAATCTGCTTTTCCTGGGACTAATCGCCTCCGCGGCGTGCTTCGTAACCTGGAACGTGGCGGTGCGCAGGCTCGGCGCCGTGGTCTCGACGACGTACATCTACCTCGTCCCCGCCATCACGGCGACCGCCTCGATCATCCTGCTGGGCGAGCCACTCACCGTGCCCATCGTCACCGGATTGGCGCTCACCATCGCGGGCCTGGTCCTCTCGCAGCGTGGCCAGGCCGAACGAGAGGTATAAGCTCCTTGCGCTTTCAAGGGTGCTCACATGAAAGGCATCGACGCGAGCTATCGCTACGAAGGCTATGGCACGTACACGACCGCCGAACTCGGTGCGTAGCGAAAATGACGCAGGACGTAGCACTGTCCTTTCCAGACAACTCTCGGACGGCCGTGTTCGCGGTGAAGTTCAATTAAGACTAGTTATGATTGCTGTGAGCACGAACCCGACGACCAAACCGAAACCGGCACCGCAAACAAGCTTCACCATATTGCTCAGCCATCTGTGTCTTCTCCCGAAAGAGTCATCTTCGGCAACGTCATCTCTCCCGTCCATGAACGCGCTTATCTCTTTGTATGTCACGAGATTATGCTTGTTCTTGATCCGCTCAATCCGAAACGCGAGGAACAGGGCCAGCGAGAAGAGTACGATGAATAGACCTATACCGACAAGTGCGCCGCATGACATATGCGGGATGAAGGAAGGGTCAGGCCAGATATCGCACCAGCCCACCATGCAGGCGACTCCTGCCAAGACGGCGCAGACCGCTCCCCAGCTTGACCTTTCCATTGCCAAAGCATCTCGGCTAATCATTTCTTTCATCGTAACCACGTCTCCTTTCACGAGCTCATCTATGGAGACTCCGAAGAGCTGGCTCAGCAACAGCAGGCTCTGCACGTCGGGATAGGTCTTGCTGTTCTCCCAGCTGGATATCGTCTGGCGCGACACATAGATCGCATGGGCGACATCCTCTTGCGACATGTCGAGACGTTCACGATTGGCCCTCAGTTGTCTGGGCAGCTCCACCGGTGTCTTCCTTCACGAGACGAGGTTTCCATCTACGGTAAGAAAATACCACCAAGACGGCTTTACATCGTTGGCTTGGAAGCGTCCTGCTATGTCAAAAGGTCTTTACATAAGTCGCTGGACTGGGATTTGCCGATGTCGCCTCATTGCATGGAGTCCAGAGCGAGCAGCACATCGCGTATATCGTCCTGGACGAGCGACCTCATGCTGTCAGCATATGCCGATGTGTCTGCGTGCCTGAGTGAGGAAACGATGCGCGGCATCAAATGCGGTTTCGCTTCGGCGAGCTTCGGGAGGGATTGTATGCACTGCCGAGCGGTTATGGGCTTGTCGTCGGTCACGTGTTCTAGATACTCGTCGATGATCCCATCGATCTTTCCCGCCTCGTCCCATTTCGCATTGCAGGCGATCAGAGTCAGCCCACGAGTCCGAACATAGGAATTGGAATCGCGCATCATCTCGATGAAGCTGTCGATGTGAACATAGACGGCATCATCCACGTCGCTCGTCTCTTGCAGCGATTGCAAGGCACGATAGGCTTCGCGATTGCTCGAGGAGCGCAGCACGCGAACCTGTTCTGCAATGTTCAAGCCTTCAGGCATCCTTTGTCCTTTCCTCCATCTGATAAATGTAGGCAAGCGCCGACTCCAGATACTCGCACTTGGTGCCGTCGAATCCGTCCTTCATGACGCGCAGCATCTCCGCCGCTTTGGGATTGGTCTCGGCCGCCTTCGCGTTTGCCTTGAAGAACATGCGCATGGCGATTTTGTCCGGAATCCCAAGGCGGTCGTAGTCAAAGCCGCCGTGGCAGTAGAAGTGCGGAAGGTCGGGATATTCTGCTTCGGGAAACGAGTGGCGAAACGCCTCCTCGATCATCGTGGTTTCCCCCGTATCGCACGGCATCGGCGTCGCTCCCGTGGCGAGCACGACCACGCGCAGGTCGGGATAATCGCGCATCACGCCCTTCAGCCACTTCGTGCCCTTGATGGAGGCCGCATGGAACCAGCTGCAGAATACAAGCAGGTCAATCTCGCTCAGCACGACCCGAGTTTTGTCCGCATAGGGCACGGCCTCGCACCCGAGATCCTCGGCGAGCCAATCGGCGTATTTCTGGGTGTATCCGGTCTGTGAGCAATAGACGATTGCGGTTCGCATCTAGGATTCCTTTCCGTGCAAGGCATTGAACGCTTCGGTATGGGCGCGGCAGAACTCCCTAGCTTCACGCGCTTCTGACTGTCGCTCCATGAGCATGAGCATAGGGCTATGGAACTGTACTGCGGTAAGCTGGGTGTCGCAGGGGCCGAATCTGCCCTCGGAAACGAGGCGCTCGAAGATTGTGCCCTGAATCGCGATGGGGCGTTCGATGAAGATGGTCTCGTAGAGCGCCTTGCAGTTCTTGTCAGCGTAACGATTCGCCGCCAGCATGCGCATAAGCATCTTCACGCGGTCGTCCTCGAAGAAAGGCTTGTAGCTGTCCCAAACGAGATCGGCGAGCGCGTTCCCCTCAAGTTTGGCGTATGCAGTGGAGTCATCGTCGGGGGTGGCCATCGCCCCAACAAGCCTCACCTGCTCCAGGACGTAGTCTGTCTCGCGCTCGACGAGGGCATCGAAGAGTTCCCGCTTACCTGCGAAGTGGTTGTAGAGCGATGCAGCCTTTATTCCCACCGCATCGGCGATGTCCCTCATGGATGTGGCCGTGAAGCCTTTCTCACTAAAGAGCGCGAACGCTGCATCGAGTATTCGATTGCGCGCATCGCCTTCGATCTTGGGCATTCTTCGGCTGCCTTTCTTTATACTAACTAACATACGTTAGTATAAAGACGAATTGATTGTGCGTCAATTCGGATGAGACGTGGCAATAACGCGAAAACAAACGGTCAGGTTGATGAACCTCCCTCACGTTTCGCTACATCTTGTTATCCCGTCTGGGCAACGAGTTCGCGTTCGCGTGCGTAATCGAGGGCGCTCTTCCCGAAGGTGCGCGCAATGGCGGAAAAGGCCGCATCGAATTCGTCTGCGCTCTTGGCGTCTGCCAAATGCTCGCAAATGAGGCCGGCCGTACCCGCCGCCATGAAATCGAGTACCGCTTCGTCGGCCTTTCCCATTGTCCCGGCGTCGATGCCGAACTCGGAGAGCCACAATTCCTTGAGCATCCCCTCCAGATGATGGCGGATGCGTGGGTGTGCCCGGGCAATTTTGGCAATCAGTAGCATCCGTGCCCTCACCTGGGCGGGAATCGTCGCTTCGTCCCCCTCCATGAGCGCGCGGGCAATATGCGCAGCGGACTTCGGCGCCAAGTCATCGAGCGCGCTCTTCGCCGCGCCGTCGATGGACGGAAAGTAATAGTAGAACGTGTCGCGGTTGCAACCCGCCGCCTTTGCCACGGCGGAGACGGTCACTTTCTTGTGTGGGTTCTTCACAAGAATCCCGAGGTAGGCCTCGATGATCCTGTCTCTGGCAGACGTGCGGTCGGCACTAGCGTGCTTGCTCATGACGCGTTCCTCCCTTGAAAGAACGGTGCTGCATCCTCTGCTCTTTCCTTCCGATACTTCCGGTGTTCTGTCGGAGCATCTTTCCTCGTCTGCGGCTATGATACCCGACAACTGTCGGAATCAGGAGGGATGCCCATGCGCGTACTCGTGGCACCCATGATGGCCATGGCCGAAAGTTCTGGCCCCGCATCGCGCTCACGCGTTCTTGCGTCCGCCATGGTATCGAGGGGATGGCAGGTGACGCTCTGCATCCCGGAAGGCTTCTGCGTCGCGATCCCAGATGGCGTGAGCGCCCAACCCGTCCGCCTCCCGACGCCCCTTGGCATGTCGCGTGTCGTCGGGAAGCGGATGTTCCCGCTGGCCCAGAGGCTCGGGCTGAACCGGCGCGTTTCCATGACATGCTTCGACAATGTCCTATGGCTCACCGGTAACGCGAACGAACGCTATCTGGAGACAGCCGTGCGGCAGTTGCGCGGAATCATCCGCGAAGGCCGCTTCGAGGCCGTCTATTCCGAGTTCAACGTCGCCGCGATTATCGCCGCAAAAGTCGAGGGCGTTCCTGTCTTCGGAACGACGAGCTATCCCACGCAGCCGTCCTACGCGAGCGACCCTGCCACAGCAAACGGGGTGAATCGCGTGCTGCGCTCGCTGTCGATGGGGGAGGTGCGCTCGCCGAAGGACGTGCTCCTTATGCCGCAGGTGCGCTTCGTGCCATCGTGTCATGCGCTGGAACCCTTTTCGGATGATGACTCCGTCATCTTCACGGGTCCGTTCGCGGGCATGTCACCGAAAGCGCCCGAAGTCAGCCGGGATGCGGTCGTGGCCTATCTCGGCAACGGGACCATCACACCCCGTCGGGCTTGCGCCGTGCTTGCGGAGGCGCTGCGGGACAGCGGCCTCGAGTTATATGTCGCCGGGCTGTCCGAGGGCTTCGCGAAAGGTGTGCGTACCATGCCGCACTTCGACTTCGCCGAGCTGCTGCCACGTGCCGCCGTCTTCGTGAACCACGGGGGTCAGAATTCGGTGATGGATGGCATAGCATATGGAACGCCCCAGCTCATCTGCCCGGGAAAGGTGTTCGAGCGGCGATTCAACGCCGAGGCCGCCACGCGCAACGGCGTCGGCATGGCGCTGGAGTACGGGCGATTCGACGTGGGAGCCGTCCACGATGCCATCGGACGATTGGTCGATGGGCGGAAGGGCTTCCAGGAAGCAGCCTCTGTCTTGCGTAGCGAGCTTGCTGTCCTCGGCGGTGCGACCAGGGTTCTGGAAGTCATGGAGTCCAGGGTGGGATGACGTTATCCCCGTCCTGCGTCATCCTGCGCTGTCCCTGTTTTACAGAGGATAGCAGGGGAATGTATCCTGTCCGAAAGACGAAAGGGACAAGACGCATGAGATACAGGATGCTGGGCAAGACGGGCCTCGAGGTGAGCGAGATCGGCTTCGGGCCCGAGTGGATGGACGGTACGCCGGAGCAGACGCGCGAAATCGCCGAGGTACTGCGCGAGGCGGGCGTGAACTACATGGACTGCTGGATGGCAGACCCGCATATCCGGGAGAACCTGGGCTTTGCCATGAGGGGGCACGCGGACGAGTGGATCGTCCAGGGGCATATCGGCTCGTGCTGGGTGGACGGTCAGTACAAGCGCAGTCGCGATGTCAGCCTGGTACGTCCGGCCTTCGAGGAAGAACTGCGGCTTCTGGACGTCGACCATTTCGAGATAGGCATGATGCACTACATCGACAGCGTCGTCGAGCTCGTGGACAGCCTGGAAGGACCCTATTACGAGTACGTGCAGGAGCTCTTGCAGGCGGGTACCATTCGTCACGTGGGGCTCTCCACCCATAATCCCGAGGTCGCGCTCGAGGCCGTGCGCCGGGGCGTGGTGGAGGTCATCATGTTCTCCATCAACCCGGCCTTTGATCTGCTGCCGCCATCGGAGGACGTGAACGACCTGTTTGGCGACTTCGCGGATGCAGGGGAGCGGATCGAGCCCCTGAGGGCGGAGCTCTACAGTCTCTGCGAGGAAAATGACGTGGCGCTCACCGTGATGAAACCCTACGCGGGAGGCCGTCTGCTAAACGCGGAGCAGTCGCCGTTCGGCGTGGCGCTCACGCCCGTGCAGTGCATTCACTACTGCCTCACGCGTCCGGCCGTCGCATCCGTCCTGAGCGGATACAAGACCGTGGGCGAGGCGCAAGACGCCCTCGCCTACGAGAATGCGACCGATTCCGAGCGCGACTTTGCCGCGACCATGGCGGCTGCGCCCGAGCGCAGGGCCTATTTCGGCCAGTGCACGTACTGCGGGCACTGCCAGCCTTGCGTGGTGGGCATCGGCATCGCCACGGTGAACAAGTTCGCGGACCTCGCGCTTGCGCAGGACGAGGTTCCCACGGGTATCCGCGAGCATTACCTCGCCTTGGACAAGAACGCCTCGGATTGCATCGGATGCGGCAGTTGCGAGCCCAACTGTCCCTTCGGCGTCAAGATCGTCGAGCGCATGGAGGAGACGGCCGAGCTGTTCGCGTAGATGCATCGTTCGTTATAGAATGACCAGGAACAATGATGACGATGAGCAAGGAGCAAAACGTGGACGCATGCAAGATCAGCCCGACGCAGGGGGCATCATCATTCCGGGAACTCTACGACGACATGCAAAAGGACACGTACTGGATTCGCTTCTTCTGTCGTCCATGCTGCCCGGCTCCCAAGCTCGATGGAGCGATAGAGATGCTCGATAAGCTCGCCGACGAGGTGAGGGCCAGCGCTGATTTCGATGACGAGGAAAAGCAGCAACTCGTCGGGCTCATCGAGGCCCGCAAGCAGTGGTATCCCAAATCGGGCCTTTGCAGAGGGTAACGACCACGCCGATGGTCGCAAGATCACATGAGAGGCATTGACACGTGCGGCCGTTACGAAGGGCACGACGCACACGACTGCCGAACTTGACGCGCAATGAGAAGGAGAGGGACCATCATGAAGGTTCTGATGATCAACGGAAGTCCACGGCCTGATGGCAACACGTCCATTGCCCTGGCGGAAATGGAGAAGACTCTTGCCGAGGAAGGCGTGGAGGTCGAGACCGTGCAAGTCGGCAACAAGGACATTCGCGGCTGCATTGCCTGTTCCAAGTGCGCGGAGCTCGGCAAGTGCGTGTTCGATGACCTCGTGAACGAGGTCGCCCCCAAACTCGCCGAGGCAGACGGTCTGGTCGTCGGCACGCCCGTGTACTACGGGAGCGCCAACGCCACGCCAATCGCCTTTCTCGACAGGTTGTTCTACTCCACGGGAAGTGTGGACAAGACCATGAAGGTCGGCTGCGCCGTGGCCGTGGCGCGTCGAGGCGGTATCGAGGCCACCTGGGACGAGGTGAACAAGTACTTCGGCATTTCGGGCATGCCCATCGCGTCGGGTCAGTACTGGAACGGCGTATATGGCCGCGAGAAGGGCGAGGCGGCTCAAGACGCCGAGGGCCTGCAGCAGATGCGCACGCTCGCACGTAACATGGCGTTCCTCATGCGCGCCATCGCGCGAGAGAAAGAAGTCGGCGGTCTGCCGCTCAAGGAGCCTGCCGAGAGGATGGGCTTCATCCGGTAGGGGAGGACGAGGCACGGCATCGCCGTCGCGTTGGGTTCGTCTTGTACCCTAGTCGACCTTGCTCATCGCGTAGTCGATGTTGGAAGGGGACTCGAAGAGCTCGATGACCTCGACGTCGAGACCTGCGGCGATCTTGGAGAGTGCATCGAGGGTCGGGTTGGCCTGTCCGCTCTCGATATTGCAGATGTAGGCGTAATCCATATTGACCATCTGGGCGAGCTTTCTCAGAGAAAGACCCTGCGTCCTTCTGAGCTCATTGATTCTCGCGCCGACTAGGCGCCTGTTCTGCTGGCAGCTTGCATCCATTCATTCAGCGTATGTGATAGCATTGCATCGTTGTTGGTACATATACCAACATTTGCACGTGGCCTATCGGCTCGGGTGCGGATGCCGATATGCGGATGAGAGGCCAGCCGGGCATGGGGAGTGAGCACACGCAATCACGGACGGCGGCACGACCCGAAGATGAGACGGGACATTCGCGTCTGACGTGCACGCCCGTAGAGCTCGATGCCGAGAGACATGCGCTTTTCGCTCAGCTCGGTGAGCTGCTCTATCCCGTGACAAAGAGCGACGAGAGATTCTTCCTCATGGCTCCCGAACTCTATCTTGCCATTGCGCGAATCGATGAGCAGCTGTCAATCCCATCCACAAGCGAATTCTGACGTTTTGGTATTTCTGGTCGTCATCCCTTCACGGGGTGGTGTCTTTTCTTTTAGTATGGCCTGAACGGATGCGCGAAAGATGATTCGCGCGCAGCCAATCGAAAGGACGCTCCATGAACGTCGAACTGCTCTACCATACGCCAGATCCGCAACGCGCCGTCGCGACGGCGGCACGCCTGTGCTATGCGCCCGTGGGGGCTGCCGAGCTCATGGAGACCCTGTCCGAGGAGCGCATCGAGAAGGTCCTGCGCACCATTCTCGAGAGCGGCCACTTCTCGACTCTCGAGCATGCGAGTTATACCTTTGCCATCGATGGCGTCTCACGCGCGATGACGCACCAGCTCGTCCGGCATCGTCTTGCTTCCTACAACCAGCAGTCGCAGCGTTACGTGACCTTCAGGGAAGAGCCGGAGTTCATCGTTCCCGACTCCGTCGTCGAAGCAGGTGCCGCCGAGGAATATGATGCTGCCGTGCGTGCCGCCTTCGCGGCCTATGCTGATCTCGTCGAGCGCGGCGTTCCCGCCGAGGATGCGCGCTATCTGCTTCCCAACGCTTGCGAAACCAAGATCGTCGTGACCATGAACATTCGCGAGCTGCTCCACTTCTTCGAGCTGCGTTGCTGCAATCGCGCCCAATGGGAGATTCGTGAGGTTGCTTGCCGCATGCTCGAGCTCGTGCGTCCCACTGCGCCGCTCATCTTCGCGCAGGCTGGTCCCGGTTGCGTGAAGGGCGCATGCCCCGAAGGCAAGATGACCTGCGGCAATCCCTGGGATAGAGTGGAGCTGTAGTCCTTGGGCGAGTCACGCAAGGCATTCGAGGCCGATTCGGACGTCCGGACGCGGACGCATATCGGTGGGCAGGCCCTCATCGAGGGCATCATGATGCGCGGGCGCTACAACTGGGCCGTCGCCGTGCGCGAGCCGGATGGCAACATCTACACCGAGGAGCATGACCTGGCCAGCGGCCGGGCGAAGAATTCCTGGATGTACTGGCCCATCATCAGGGGCTGCACGGCCTTCGTCGAGTCGCTGGCGCTGGGCTTCAAGGCCCTGGGCATATCGAGCGAACATGCCTACGATTGGGACGAGGACGAAGACGGCGACGCAATCGAGTCGGACGATGGCAAGAAGTCGGGTGGCACGGGCGCCCTCATGACGCTTTCCATGATCGTCGGTATCGTGCTTGGCATCGTCATCTTCGTCGTCCTGCCCGCGGCGCTGAGCAATCTCGTGCTCGGCGAGGCGAGCATGAACTCGGTCGCGTGGAACATTTTCGACGGCATTGTGCGCGTCGCCATCTTCATCCTCTACATCTGGCTCATCAGCCTCATGAAGGACATACGGCGCATGTTCAGCTACCACGGTGCAGAGCACAAGACCATTCATTGCTACGAACACGGCGAGGCGCTCGAGCCGGGCGTCGCGATGCGCTTCCCGCGCCTGCACGTGCGTTGCGGCACGGCCTTTATCATCATGGTCATGCTCATCGCCATCTTCGTCTACACGGTGCTGGGGCAGCCCATCAACGCGCTTGTCGATCTCACGGGCGTTACCGACGGGCCGTTGCGCTTCGTGCTCATCATGGTCACGCGCATCGTCCTGTTGCCCATCATCGCCGGCGTTTCCTACGAGGTCACCGTCAAATGGGCTGGCTCGCATCCGGATAACAAGCTGGTGCGCATCATCTTGTGGCCCGGCATGCAGATGCAGCGTCTCACGACGAATCCACCCGATGAGGGTATGATTGAATGCGCCATTGCCGCCATGAATCTCGTGCTCGCCCGCGAGGAGCTCGAGGCGCGCAAGGCCGAGCAAGGCGCATAGGGAAGGGGAGAGGCATGGAGTTTGTCACAGCAGGCGAGTCGCACGGGCCGGCACTCACGGCCATCGTGACGGGCGTTCCCGCTGGCGTATCCATCGACATCGAGGCGATCAATCGCGATCTTGCGCGTCGTCAGGGCGGCTACGGTCGTGGTGGTCGACAGAAGATCGAGCATGATACCGCGAGCATCCTCTCCGGCGTGCGGTTCTCCAGGACGCTTGGCACGCCCATCACCGTGCAGGTCGTGAACGACGACTTCGCCAACTGGACGGACCGCATGGCTCCCGTGGGCGATGCTCCCGATGACCTGAAGCGCGAGACTTGCCCACGTCCCGGTCATGCCGACCTCGTGGGCATGCTCAAGATCGCCTCCGATGACGCGCGCGACATCCTCGAGCGCTCGAGTGCGCGCGAGACTGCGGCGCGTGTTGCAGCCGGCGGCATCGCCAAGGCGCTACTCGCGGAACTTGGCGTCGAGGTCTACTCCTACGTGCGTCGCATTGGTTCCGTCGAGCTTCCGAAGGACGTGTCCGCCGAACGCGCGGCCATCGAGGCCTCGGAGTGCCGCTGCCCTGACGAGACGACGACCCGCGCCATGAAGGAGCTCATCGACGATGCGCGCGCCAAGGGCGAGTCGCTGGGCGGGGAGTTCGTCGTCATCGCCGAGGGGCTTGTCCCGGGGCTCGGAAGTTACGCGTCGGGTCCCGCCCGCCTGACTTCCCGTCTGGGTGCCGCGGCGTTTTCGATTCCCGCCATCAAGGGCGTGGAGTTCGGGCTTGGCTTCGAGGCGGCGCGACGTCCGGGCAGTCTCGTGCATGATTCCATCTACTACGACGGAGCGCGTGGCTTTACCCGGTCTGGCAACAATGCCGGCGGCCTCGAAGGCGGCATGACCACGGGCGAGCCCCTCGTCATGGCCTGCGCGATGAAGCCCATCCCGACCATGATGCAGCCGCTTGACACGGTCGACACCGACACGCTCATGCCCGTCAAGGCATCCAAGGAGCGCTCCGATGTCTGTGCGGTGCCCGCCGCCGCCGTCGTGGCCGAGGCCGAGATCGCCTTCGTGCTCGCCGATGCCTATCTCGAGAAGTTCGGCGCTGACGTGGTTGACGACGTCATCGCCGCTTGCGACGCGTATCGGGAGCGCATAGCCTTATGACGCGCGAAACCTGCAACGACCACATCCTGCTCGTGGGATTCATGGGTTCGGGCAAGACGAGCGTCTCGCGTCGGCTGTCCGCGATCACGGGCCTGTCGCTCATCGACGTCGACTACCGCATCGAGGCCATTCAGCATCGCAAGATCCCCCGCATCTTCGCCGAAGAGGGCGAGGAGGGCTTTCGCCGCATCGAGACCGAGACGCTTGCCGGGCTCAAGTACGAAGGGCGTTCGATCATCTCGTGCGGCGGCGGCATCGTGTGCAATCCCGTCAACCGTCCCATACTCAAGTCCCTTGGCACGGTCATCTTCCTTGACGTTCCTCTCGAGGAGGCCATCGGGCGCATCTCGAACCCCGCGACCCGCCCGCTGCTTTCGGGCGAGCGCCCCGTCGAGGAGATATACGCGGAGCGCATGCCGTGGTATCGCGAGGTGGCCGACATCACCATCAAGTCATCGGGCAAGACCGTCTACCAGGTCGCCAACCAATGCAAAAAGGCTCTCGAACGGGAGGGGCTGCTATGAGCAGGGACCGCATCATCCACGTGGCACTGCCGAGCGGGCACGTCTACGACATCCGCATCGGCAGCGGGGCGCTTTCCGCGCTCTCATCGACGGCGCGTGATCTCAAGGAATGCAAGCGCGCACTCGTCATATCAGACGAGAACGTGGGGCCCGCCTACGGAAAGCTCGTGAAGAAGCGCCTGGAGGAGGCCGGATTCGAGGTCTACGACCTGCTCGTCCCACCGGGCGAGAACTCGAAGTCAGTCGAGCTGGCAAACGAGCTGTGGGAGGCCGTCGCGCGCTACGGCTTCACGCGTGACGACTTCATCGTCGCCTGCGGCGGCGGGGTGGTGGGCGATCTGGCCGGTTTCGTCGCCTCCACCTACATGCGCGGCATCGACTTCATCCAGGTCCCCACGACGCTACTCGCCATGGTGGATTCCTCCATCGGCGGAAAGACGGGCGTCAACCTACAGGCCGGCAAGAACCTCGTCGGCACCTTCCACCAGCCCATCTTCGTATGCTCCGACATCCGCTGCCTCAAGACCCTGCTCGACGAGGACTGGGCAAACGGCTTTGCCGAGATCGCCAAGAGCTCCTTCGTCGCCCCGCGCCGCTCCTTCTTCGAATGGCTGCGCGACAACGCTGACGGCCTCGTTTCCCATGATACCGAGCTCCTCGAGGAAATCGTCTATATGACCGCCGAGTTCAAGGCTTCCGTGGTGAGTGCCGACAGCACCGAATCCGCCGGTGTGCGCGAGTGCCTCAACTACGGTCACACGCTCGCGCATGCCATCGAGAACGCTGCCGGTTACGGTACCATCGCGCATGGCCGCGCCGTTGCCGAGGGCATGCGCTTTGCCGTGCGTCTCTCGGTCGAGATGCTCGGCTGCGATGCGAGCGTCGTGCGAGCCACCGATGCGCTGCTCGACAACCTGGGGCTCCCGGCGCTTCCCTGGACGGCGCCACCCGAGCGGCTCTTCAATCTGATGAAGGGTGACAAGAAGTGCCGCGGTGGCCAGATACGCTTCGTCTTGCTCGAGGATATCGCGAAGTGGAAGCTCGTGAGTGTTCCCGATGACGTCATCATGGAGCATCTGGGTGCCTGGTGTGCCGCCAAGAGACGTCTCATTGAGCAAAACGACGGGAAGATGTGGGGCCAGGCATGAAGCTTCTGTTGATGAACGGGCCAAATCTCAACTTGCTGGGACAGCGCGAGCCGGAGGTCTACGGAACGACGACGCTCGCCGACATCGAGGCCGATACGGTTGCCTATGCGCGCGCGCATGGAGCCGATATGGACTGCTTCCAGTCCAACCACGAAGGCGAGCTCATTGACGAGATTCATGCGAGCCAGGGCGTCTATGACGGTATCGTCTACAACCCTGGCGCGCATACGCATTACAGCTATGCCCTACACGACGCGATCAGCTCGGTCACCACGCCGGTCGTCGAGGTGCACATCTCGGATATCTCCAAGCGCGAGGAGTTTCGCCGGCACTCGGTGCTCGCCGACGCATGCATCGGGCAAATCAAGGGGCTCGGGCCGGAAGGCTATCTGCGCGGCGTCGACATGGTCTTGGAGCACCTTTCCTGATGGTGCCTACGCGAGGCGGCGTCCTATCGATCGGACTTCGCTCGTGAACGAAACGGCAAAACGGCAAAGCTGCTGCGGAACTCGCACGCAAAGGGCGCGTGCTCAAACAGTCCTCGCAAGGTCGCTTTGCCGTTCTGCCGTTTCACTTCGCGGGCCTTCTCGATAGGACGCCGCCTCGCGTATGCCTTACTCAATCATCATGAGCTCGTGCGTGATGTCGCAGAAGCTCTCGAAGCCGGTCTCGGTGACGACGCCGCAATCCTCGATGCGCACGCCCATCTCGCCGGGAAGGTAGATGCCGGGTTCGTCGGTCACGACGTTGCCCACGACAAGCGCCTCCTTGTTGGTGGGCGAGAGCACCGGTAGCTCGTGAATGTCGATGCCCACGCCATGTCCGAGCGAGTGCCCCATCTTGTTCGCGAAACCAGCCTTGGCAAGTTCGCCCTCGGCGAGCGTGTGCATCTGCGCGCCCGTCACGCCCGGCTTGATGTTTGCGGCAACCCACTCGTTTGCCCGGCGCACGGCCTCGTAGACGCGCACCTGCTCGTCGCTTGCGCCGCCGATGCACACCGTGCGCGTCGTGTCCGAGCAATAGCCGCCCACGCGTGCGCCAAAGTCGAAGACGACGAAGTCGCCGGCTTCGAGCAGGCGGTTGGAGGGAACGGCATGGGGCTTAGCACCGTTGGGGCCGCTCGCGACGATGTTCGCGAAGGCGAGCTCGCTTGCCCCCAGGCGCTTCATCGCGAATTCGAGCTCGAGCGAGGCGTCACGCTCGCTCATGCCGGGTTTGAGGTTGGAAACCGTCTCCATGAAGGCTTGTGAGGCTATGTCCTGCGCGCGTTTCATGGTCGCAATTTCGTCGGCATCCTTGACGGCGCGTAGCTTGAGGATGTCGTCGGAGCGCTCTTTGAAGCGCGCGTTGGGCATGGCATCCGAATACTTGCGGTATAGACTCAAGGGCATGGCCTCGTCGATGGCGATGCGTCCGGTGACGAGCTTGAGATCGGCGAGCATGCGGGAGATGAACTCGACCTCGCGGTCACGTGACGCGTCTATTTGCCAGATGCCCTCCTCGCTGGATTTCTCGCGCATGGCAGTTTCGTAGCGCGTGTCGGTGTGCAGGATGCAGTCCCGCCGCGTGATGATGGCGACATGCGCCTGCTCGGTGTCGAAGACGTCTTCGAAGCCCGTGAGCCAGAACAGGTCACTGTTCGCGCGCACGATGATCGCATCGAGCGTCTGCTCCTCGAGAAGTCGCTGTACCTGTTCGATTCTGTGTGTTGCTCGCATATCGCATCCTTCTTGGCAGTCGCATGACCAGACATAAGTGCTCTGGCGACGTCTGTCTGGTCTGCCGGCATATCCGCTTGCATGCCATTGTATGGCAAGACGGCGTGCGCGCAAGGCGACCAGCTTGCTCGCTTACCCAAACCACCGTCCACCTTTGACAGGCGATAGAGTAGAATATCAAGGATATGTCGAGAGAAAGGCAGTTTAAAGTGAGTGTTCAGCCCTCAAACTTCAAGAACGGCATGTGCATCAAGTACAACAACAAGCTCTGCACCATCGTCGAGTTCCAGCACGTGAAGCCCGGCAAGGGCGGTGCCTTCATCCGCACCAAGCTCAAGGACGTCTCCACGGGCCGTGTCGTCGAGTACACCTTCAGGCCCAACGACAAGTTCGATGACGTGCGTCTCGAGACCAAGGAGATGGAGTACTCCTGGACCGATGGTGACACCTTCTACTTCATGGATCCCGTGACCTACGAGCAGCCGGAGGTTCCCGCGGCCATCATCGGCGACAACGAGAAGTGGCTCAAGGAGGGTGACACCTGCCTGGCGCAGTACGCCGATGGCGAGCTCATCAACGTCGAGCCCCCCATGTTCGTCGAGCTCGAGATCACCGAGACCGAGCCCGGTTTCAAGGGCAACACCGTCCAGAGCGGTACCAAGCCCGCCGTGTGCGAGACGGGCGCCGAGATCAAGGTCCCGCTCTTCCTCGAGGTTGGCGACAAGGTCAAGATCGACACGCGCGACGGCCGCTTCGTCGAGCGGCTCTAGTATCGGCCCAGCTCGGAAAAGGGAGTCATATGGGCAACTACAAGTACAAGCGCATCTTGCTCAAGCTTTCGGGCGAGGCGCTGCAAGGCGAGCAGGGCTACGGCATCGATCCCAAGGTCATCAGCGAGATAGCCTCGCAGATCGCGCAGATCGTCGACGGCGGCGTCGAGCTCGCCATCACGGTGGGAGGCGGCAACATCTTCCGCGGGCTCGCTGGCGCTGCCGAGGGCATGGACCGTGCGCAGGCCGATTACATCGGCATGCTCGCAACCATCATGAACGCGCTCGCCCTGCAGGAGGGGCTCGAGCGCGCGGGCGTCGACACGCGCGTGCAATCGGCGATCAGCATGCAGGAGGTCGCCGAACCCTACATTCGCCGCAAGGCCATTCGCCATCTCGAGAAGGGGCGCGTCGTCATATTCGCGGGCGGCACGGGTAACCCGTACTTCACAACCGACACCACGGCCGCGCTCCGTGCCTGCGAGATTGACGCCGAGGCCATTCTCAAGGCGACGCAGGTCGATGGCATCTACGATAGCGACCCGCACGCCAATCCCGACGCGACCAAATTCGACGAGATTTCCTACATGGAGGTGCTCTCTCGCGAACTGCACGTCATGGATTCGACTGCCACGACGCTGTGCATGGACAACGGCATTCCCATCATCGTGTTCAATTTGCACAAGCCGGGTAACATCGATCGCGTGCTCAAGGGAGAGCACGTCGGAACGACCGTCAGCTAGAGAAGGAGACGTAAGGTGTCAGAAGAACTCGATCAGGCAAAGGAGGCCATGACCCGCGCGGTCAAGGCGCTCGACCAGGATTTCTCGAAACTCAACACGGGTCGTCCCTCGGCCAGCATCCTCGATAACGTGAAGGTCGACTACTATGGCGTGGCAACGCCCGTCTCGCAGGTCGGTGCCATCAAGATTCCCGAGGGCAACCTCATGACCATCGAGCCGTGGGACAAGTCCCTGCTCGGCCCTGTCGAGAAGGCCATCCTCTCCGCCAATCTGGGCATCACGCCCAATAACGATGGTTCCGGCATCATTCGCCTGCCGTTCCCCGCTCCCACCGAGGAACGTCGTCGCGAGATCGTCAAGGAGTGCAAGGCCGCTGCCGAGAACCGCCGCGTTGCCGTGCGCAATGCCCGCCGCGATGCCAAGAACAAGATCGAGCGCCTCAAGAAGGACGGCGAGATCAGCGAGGATGAGCAGCATCGCGAGGAAGAGCAGCTCCAGAAGATCACCGACGATTTCATCGCGAAAATCGACGCGGCCCTTTCCGTGAAAGAGGCCGAGGTCATGGAAATATAGGGAGCATTTTGAGCGAGAGACCATCCACACTGGAGGAGATCTTTCCCGAACCTCCCGCAGAGCTCGACGTACACGCACTCGATACGAGCAGAATCCCCAAGCACGTTGCCATCATCATGGATGGCAACGGCCGTTGGGCCAAGCAGCGCGGCCTTGACCGCGGCGAGGGTCATAAGGCCGGCATTCGCGCCGTACGCGAGGCTATCACCACTTGCAATGACATCGGCGTGCGTTACCTCACCATCTACTCGTTTTCCACGGAGAACTGGAATCGGCCCAAGACGGAGGTCACGGGTCTCATGGACCTCTTCGCCAAGACGATGGGTGCCGAAGTCGATGGTCTTGACGAGGAGAAGGTGCGCATCAAGCTCCTCGGTCGCGTCGAGGACTTGCCACTCACGACGCGCACCATCTTCAAGCAGGCCGAGAAGCGCACTGCCAAGAATGGTGGCATGACGCTTGCCATCGCCGTCAACTACGGCTCGCGTCTCGAGATAACCGATGCCGCGCGCACGATCGCACGCAAAGTCGAGACAGGCGAGCTCACGAGCGAGGCCATCTCAGAGGATCTTCTGTCGGCGCATCTGTACACGGCCGGTATGCCCGATCCCGATTTGCTCATTCGCACGAGCGGCGAGATGCGTTTGTCAAACTTCCTCCTCTGGCAGCTTGCTTACGCCGAGTTCTACGTCACCGACGTGCTCTGGCCCGATTTCGACCGCTACGAGCTTCTTCGCGCCCTGCTCGACTTCCAGGAGCGTGACCGTCGCTTCGGCAAGGTCGACGAGTAGGGGGTCGAGGTAAACGATGGCGATTAACGTGAGGGACTTGGGACGACGCGTCGGGGTCGGCGCAGTGTATGTCGCCATCACCTCGGTCGCCACCTTCGTTTCCTGGTATACCACGGTCATCGTCATCGCCATCACGGCGGCGCTGTGCTGCTACGAGTTCCTTCGCATGGCGCAGGGCGCGGGCTATCATCCCTATATCATCATCGGCACGGTCTCGGCGGGCCTTATCCCGTTGGCCATGTGTCTCGTGGTCAATACCGGGCATGTGGTCGTCGCCGCGCTGACCGTCTCGTTCATCGCGGGTATCATCATGCTCATGCGCTACTTCGCGCACGTCGAAGATACCATCGTCGACGTGGCGCTTACCCTGTTCGGCTACCTGTACACGGGTCTCATGCTCTCGTCCTTCGTGATGCTGCGTGGCGTCGTCCCGGGGCTCGAGGGCGGCCTCATGTGCTTTTTGGTCCTGGGCAGCATCTGGGCCAATGACGGTTTTGCCTATCTGGGTGGCTCAGCTTTCGGCAGGCACAAGTTCGCGCCCCACATCTCGCCCAAGAAGACCTGGGAGGGCGTCGCCTGCGGCATGCTCGCGAGCGTCATCTTCTGGGTGCTCATCGTCGTGTTCGTTCCCAACTGCGGTTTCGGCTACGTTTGGGCCGTCATATCGGGCATTGTCGTGGGGTATGCGGGAATCATTGGCGATTTGACCGAATCCCACATCAAACGCGGGTTTTCCGCCAAAGATTCCGGTGACATCATGCCGGGGCACGGCGGCCTGCTCGACCGCTGTGACTCGATTATCTTCGGCTCCGTGGCCGCTTATGGCATGGTGGCCGGTGCTCCCTACATCTTCGCGCTCATCGGAATCGCACTGTAGGAAAGGAAAGAACATGGATACCCTGCGTCTCGTCATTCTAGGCGCCACCGGTTCCATTGGCACGCAAGCGCTCGATGTCGTGCGCATGCACGCCGACAGGATCGAGGTCGTCGCCCTGGCGGCAGGCCGACGTGTGGACGAGGCCGTGGCCTTCGCACGCGAGTTTGGCTGCAAGCATCTGGCCTTTGGCGATGAAGGCGTGCGTGATGCGACGGCGCTCGCGCAGCTCGGCGACGACGTGTGCGTTGGCTTTGGCGCAACTGCCGTCGCGGCCCTCACGCAGCTCGACGATGTCGATGTCGTGCTCAACGCGCTTTCGGGCGAGGCGGGCATGCGCGCCTCCTACGACACGCTCAAAGCTGGCCGCACCCTCGCGCTCGCCAACAAGGAGTCGCTCGTCGTGGGTGGCGACCTCATCATGCCGCTTGCCACGCACGAGACCCTGTTGCCCGTCGATTCCGAGCACTCGGCGATTTACCAGTGCTATCTGGGGGAGTTTTCCGACGAGGCACGCAGAATCTGGCTCACCTGCTCGGGTGGTCCGTTTCGCGGCATGACGCGCGAACAGCTGGCGGAGGTCACCGCGGCTCAGGCGCTCGCGCACCCCACGTGGAACATGGGTCCCAAGATCACCATCGATTCGGCGACGCTCATGAACAAGGGTCTCGAGGTCATCGAGGCGCAACATCTCTTCGACGTGAAGACGGATGACATCCGCGTCGTCGTGCATCCGCAGTCATGCGTGCATTCGATGGTCGAGTACGTCGATGGGTCGGTCAAGGCGCATCTGGGCGTTGCCGACATGCGCATACCCATCCAGTTCGCGCTGAGCTATCCGCATAGGTGGGAGAGTCCGGCAACGCAGGTCGATTTCACGCAGATGGGGCCACTCGAGTTCCTCGATCCGGACCTGGGGACCTTCCGCTGCCTGGCGCTCGCGCTCGAGGCGGGGCGTACGGGTGGCACGCTTCCCTGCGTGATGAACGCGGCAAACGAGGTCGCCGTGGCGGCTTTCCTGGCGGATGCCTGTCGCTTGACCGATATCGACGCCACCGTCGAGCGGGTCATGGAGCAGATGGGAAGCGAACCGGTTGAATCGCTCGAGCAGCTCGAGGATATCGATGCACGCTCCCGTGCGCTCGCGTCCGATATCCTGACGAGGGGATAGTCCGCCTCGTGAACGTGCTCGCCATCATATTCTGGTTCATCGTCATCATAGGCGTGCTCACGCTCGTGCACGAACTGGGCCATTTCATCGCCGCGCGTGCCTTTGGCGTGCGCGTTACCGAGTTCATGATTGGCATGCCCGGCCCCAATATCGGCTTTGAGAGAAACGGATGCCGCTACGGCGTCACCTGCATTCCTCTGGGCGGTTACAATCGCATCGCCGGCATGGAAGGCGATGTCGAGGATCCCAACCTGGCCAGCGTGCTTGCCTACGTGTACCGACATGGCAGGGCCGACGTCGCGCACGTGGCGCTCGGCTGCGACCTCGATGTGGAGTCTGCCGAGCTTGCGCTCGTCATACTCGACGGGTGGGGTTCCATTGTCGCGCCCAAGAAGCACGGCCCTGACGACACATACTCCGCACCGGCGCGCGACGGGTTCGAGCTCGGACAGGCACGCGAGGTCGATGACCCGCAAGCGTTGCTCGACGAGGAGCGCTCGCACACCTATCGCGCGCTGTCGTTTCCCAGGCGTCTGGTAACGCTCTTTGCCGGTCCGTTCATGAACGTCCTGCTCGCGTTCGTGTTGCTTCTCGTGATCTTCTGCGGCATCGGCCTCACCGTCGCCACGACGACGATCAGCGACGTCGTGACAGATGGCCCGGCTTTCGAGGCGGGCCTGCAGGCTGGCGACACGATCGTTGCGATCGACGGCACCGACGTTCCCGATTGGCAGGCGCTCTCGATGGCCATCGCCGGGCTCGAGCCGGGCGAGGCGGCTGACGTCGTCTACGAGCGTGCGGGGCAGGTGACGAGCACGGCGATTGTCGTCGGCATGGGAGAGGACGGATCGCCCAGACTTGGCATATACGCCGGACAGGAGCAATACCACCTGCCCGTCTGGGAGGCACTGGGCGCATCATGGGATTATCTTGCGCTCACCGTGCAAGGCTACCTCAGCCTCTTCAATCCCGCCACGGCGGCCGATACCCTGAGTCAATCGACCTCCGTCGTCGGTATCGCCGTCATGAGCGAGCGGGCCGCGTCGGCGGGAATCGTGCCGCTGCTCTACATCATCGCGATCGTCTCGCTCTCCCTGGCAGTCGTGAACCTGCTTCCCCTGCCGCCCCTTGACGGCGGGCGCATCCTCATCGAGGTCATCCAACGTGTCACGCATCGCGCGGTGCCCGCGCGCGTCGTCAACGCGATTACCTTCGTCGTCATCGCGTTGCTGCTTGTCCTGTTCGTCTTCCTGCTGCGGCAGGACATCGTCAACTTCTTCTTGAAGGGATAGCGCATGGACTTTGAAACGCCGCGCAACGCGACGCATCGCGTGCATGTCGGCAACGTGCCGATTGGGGGAGGGGCCCCCGTCAGCGTCCAGTCGATGACCAACGCCCCCATGATTGACGGGCCAGATGGCCCGTGGCTAGATGTTGAAGGCAATCTTGCGCAGATCGGACGCCTGACCAAGGCAGGGTGCGAGATCGTGCGCGTTGCCATCCCCAATCGCGCCTCGATCGCGCGCTTCGGCCAGGTTGCGCTGCAAAGCCCGCTGCCCGTCGTTGCCGACGTACACTTCGACTACCAGATTGCGATGGGGGCATGCCATGAGCATGCGGCGGGCTTGCGCATCAATCCGGGCAATATCGGATCGATGAGCAAGGTCGATGCCGTCATCGAGGCGGCAGGTGAGGCCGGCATCCCCATACGCATCGGTGTCAACGCCGGCTCGCTCGAGGATTCGCTGGCCGCGCGTGACGATCTGACGCAGGCCGAGAAGCTTGCGCTCTCTGCCGAGGGCTTCGTCGAGCATTTTCTGGATCGTGGATTCAGGGACATCGTCGTCTCCGCCAAGGCACATGACGTGATGACGACCGTCGATGCGTACCGCAGTCTCTCGCAAAGCATGCCCGAAGTGCCGCTGCATATCGGCGTCACCGAGGCCGGCGGGGTGCGCCAGGGCACTGTCAAATCGGCTGCGGGACTTGGCATGCTGCTCGCCGAGGGCATAGGCGACACCATGCGCGTCTCGCTCACGGCCGACCCCGTCGAGGAGATTGCCGTGGCCTTCGACATCCTCTCCGCCGTCGATGTGCGCCGCTGCAAGCCCGAAATCGTCTCATGTCCCACGTGCAGCCGTTGTCAGGTCGACCTCATCCCCATCGCAGATGAGGTCACGCGTCGTCTCGCGACGATCAACAAACCGCTCAAGGTCGCGGTCATGGGCTGCGTCGTCAACGGTCCGGGCGAGGCGCGCTTCGCTGACGTGGGCGTGGCCTGCGGTCGCGAGGAGGGACTGCTGTTCGCACGTGGGGAGAAGCTGCGCCGCGTGCCCGCCGATTCCATCGTCGACGAGCTGTTCGCGCTAATCGAGACGTTATAGGGGAGGACATGCCTCGCATCGGGCATCTTGAGCAGATGAGCGATTCATGCGAAGCGGGCGCGAGGACTGTCTGAGCACGCGGTCTTTGCGTGCGAGTTCCGCAGCGGCTTCGCAATGAATCGCAAATCGGGTGCGAAAGCAAGCCCGAATGCGTGGCATGTCCTGCCCGAATTCGAGGGAACGGTAATGACAAGAGACGAGACATACGAGATCGAGCCCATCGCGCACATCCACACGCCGTTTCCCGAGAAGTTCGGGATTCCGCGCCAAAGCGGACTGGTCACCGAGGCGAAGGGCACCATCGTCTTCGAGCCCAAGTACCGCGATCCCGATGCCCTGCGTGGTATCGAGGGGTTTAGCCACCTCTGGCTGATCTGGGGGTTCTCCGATGTCGAGGCAGGCGAGTTCTCGCCACTCGTGCGCCCGCCGCGTCTGGGTGGCAACGAGAAGCGCGGCGTCTTCGCGACACGTTCTCCCTTCAGACCAAACGAGCTCGGATTGTCTGTCGTCAAGCTCGAGAATGTCGTGAAGACGAAGGGCAAGGGCACCGTGCTCGAGGTGAGCGGCGTCGACTTGCTGGACAAGACGCCCATTTACGACATCAAGCCCTATTTGCCCTACGCCGATGCGCATCCGCAGGCCTCGGGTGGCTTCGCGTCCGATCCGAACGAAGGCGTCCTCATCGTCGATTGCGATGACGAGGTTTTGGAGCGACTGGGCGATGACGCAACGGCGGTGCTTGCCGCCCTGGCCCGTGATCCGCGTCCGGCCTACCACGATGATCCCGAGCGCGTCTACGAGATGCGCTACGGATCCTGGACCGTGTGTTTTTCCGTCGACGGTGATACCCTCACCGTGCACTCGGTGGAGTGATGAGACACATTGGACAGGTACATCTGTCTCATTTAAGACCAGATGAGACAGATGTACCTGTCCAATGTGTCTCATCTGCCTCATCGTTCTCTGCTAGAATACTGCGAGCTGGCTCTGTAGCTCAGGGGATAGAGCACCGCTCTCCTAAAGCGGGTGTCGTACGTTCGAATCGTATCAGGGCCACCACGAAACCTCAGGTCAGCGGCTTGTGTCGCTGACCTTTTGATATTGAGTTAATGATAACCGAGGAGATCCGTTGGACCGGCAGCAACTCATCGCGTACCTCGATCGCATCGGCCTTTCCGAAGAGCCCGTGCGCGATATCGCGGGCATCGGCATGATGCAGCGGGCCCACCTCGAGACGGTCCCCTTCGAGAACCTCGACATCCTCGCGGGCAAGGTTCCCCTGGACCTGAGCGAGGCGGGGCTTTTCGACAAGATCGTGCGTCGCAGGCGCGGCGGCATATGCTACGAGCTCAACTTTCTCTACGCTGCGGCCCTGCATGCTCTCGGTTTCGACGTCGAGCTCAGGGGCGGGCGCATCTACGATGACGGAGACGAGTTCGACCACGTCTTCCTCATGGTGACCGACCCCGACGATCCCGCGTCCGATCCCTGGATCACCGACGTCGGCTTTGCCTACAACATCGCGGCACCCATACGCTTTGCGCCGGGTGTCATCCAGGACGACGGACGCTGCCAATATCGCATCGACGAGGCCGAGGCAGACGGCGAGACCTGGTACCACGTCATGCGCCTCGTCGACGATGCCGAATCATTCATGTTCTCCTTCCGCGACGTGGCTCGCGAGCCGGCCGAGTTCGATTCCCGACGCCACTTCTTCGAGACCGATCCGTCGTCGCGGTTCCTCAAGGGTCCTCTCGTCTGCATCGACGGCGAGGAGGGACGCATCACGCTTTCCATGCATCGTCTCAAGGAGACGAAGGACGACGTGGTCACCGAACGCGACATCGATTATCCTGACGAGTTTGATGGGTTGCTCGCGAGCGTCTTCAACATGAGTGCCAGCTAGCGGGCGAACCGGACGTCATTACATGAGAGGGGATGGCACCGTGGCCGATAGAAAGAACGACAAGCGCAAGCAAATTCCGCTGACCGTGCGCCCCAATGCCTTTGCCCGCACGGAGCGCAAGGCGGAGCGCGCCATCAGGGAAGTAAGGGAGGATGCCGAAAGGCACGTAGAAGATTCCGTCGAACGTGTCGAACATTCGGTGGAACACTTCGGCGAGGAGCTGCATGAGACTGTGCCCCCTTCGGCCATTCCCAAGACAAACCGCATCATCGCAGTGCTCATCATCGCCTCGCTCTGCATTTCCGTTCTACAGGTCATTTTGCAATGCGTCCTGAGTTGGGGACACCTGACGGAGCTCTTCACCGGCACGGTCAACAGTTATGGCATCGTCGCCATCGTCTACGGCTTCCTCGCCGCACTCAACTTCGTAGGGCTCATCGTCCTCATCTACCTCGACCGGAAGGGCAGGATATTCGAGGCGCGCATGCTCCTGCGTGTGCTCGTCGTCCTGCTTTTGGCCGGGTTGCTCACGAGCGTCGCCCTCAATGGCGTCGTCTGGCTCGAAATCACCTACGTGTTCCAGTTCATCTGTGCGGTCGCATATCAGATTTACAACGACCCGAATCTCGATCGTGCGCCAGCGTTCAAGAATCCCTTCAAGGATGGCAAGGAGGCGCGCAAGAAGGTCTACGAGCGCGATCCGGACCGTCGCGGTTACATCCCGCTCAACTTCTTCAATCTTTTCTGGATCTTCATGACGGCAAGCGTGCTGGGCCTGTGCATGGAAATGGTCTTCTGCCTGCTCGTCAATCACGTCTGGGAAAGCCGTGCGGGCCTGCTATGGGGACCGTTCTCGCCGATTTACGGTTTTGGCGCCCTGCTCATGACCATCGCGCTCAATCGCATGTGGTACCGCAACGCCCTGTTCATCTTCGTCGTCTCCGGTGTCATCGGCGCCGCGTTCGAGTTCTTCGTCTCCTGGTACATGCAGACCGCCTTCGGCGTGGTCGCCTGGGACTACTCCGGCACCTTCCTCTCCATCGACGGCAGGACCGATTTCGCCCACGCGTGCGCTTGGGGCCTGTGCGGACTAGTGTGGATTCGCATACTTTTGCCCGGCGTCATGCAGGTCGTCGACATCATCCCGCTCAAGTGGCGTGCGACGATCACGGTCATCTTTTTCACCTTCATGGTGGTCAACGCGATCATGACCCTGCTCGCACTCGATTGCTGGTCGCAGCGCGAGGCCGGATTGCCCGTCGAGAACGAGGTGCAGGTCTGGTTCGACGAGCATTACGACGACGAGTTCATGAAGGAGCGCTTCTCGACGATGGGCATGAGCCAGGAGAGTGCCTTGCGCGCTCAGCAAAACCTGTAGCATGCCTTGCGCCATCTGCTAAACTAGGGCGGTTCGTTTTTTCGGAAGCGAGGCGAAGCATGCAGGTTTACACATTTCCCGATCCCGTGTTGCACGAGGTCTGCGAGCCGGTCGAGCCCGGTGACGAGACCGTGCTGCGCTATGTCGATAACATGTTCAAGGAGATGTACGGGTCGGACGGCGTCGGCCTTGCCGGTCCGCAGGTTGGCCTGCTCAAGCGCATGGTCGTCATCGACACCGATTACGTGACCGAAGACGAGGACGGCGAGCTTCTACCCAGCCGTCCCCTCGTGCTCATCAATCCCGAGATCATCGAGCATTCCGAGACGAAAATTCCCTCGACCGAGGGTTGCCTTTCGCTCCCCGGTCTCTCCGTCAACGTGAAGCGCTGGGAGTGGGTGAGGGTCAAGTGCCTGGATGCCGACTTCAACGAGGTCGAGCATTACGGCGAGGACCTTTTCGGAATCTGCATGCAACACGAGATGGACCATCTGGACGGCGTGACGCTCATCGAGCGTGCCGATCCCATCGCCCGTCTCAAGGCGCTCAGGGAATACCGTGCCGCAACCGGCCAATAGGAGAGCTCGTCTCTCGGCTCGTGACCGCTGATGGAGGTGGATGCACAATGAATATCGTCTTCATGGGTTCCCCCTCCTTCGCCCTGCCCGCGCTCGACAGGCTCGCGGCATCGCCCGACCACGTCATCAGTGCCATCTACACGCGTCCCGACGCGCATGCCGGTCGTGGTAACAAGATGCAGCCCACGCGCGTCAAGATGCGTGCCGAGGAGCTTGGGCTGCCGGTCTTCACGCCCTACTCGTTGCGCGAGAGCGGCGTCGTCGAGCACCTGGCCTCGCTTGCCCCCGATGTCATCATCGTCGCGGCGTTCGGTGCGTTGCTCACGCGCGAGGTTCTCGACATCCCGCGTTTTGGCTGCCTGAACATCCACGGTTCCCTGCTGCCGCGCTGGCGCGGTGCCGCACCCGTCCAACGTGCGATCCTCAATGGCGACGAACTTGCGGGCGTCTGCCTCATGCAGATGGAGGAGGGGCTCGACACGGGTGCATACCATACGCTCGGTGCGGTCGAGATCGCGCACAAGACGACCGAGGAATTGCTGCACGAGCTTGCCGAAATCGGCGCCGATGGACTGCTCGAGGCGCTTCCGCAAATCGAGGCGGGCACCTACGAGTGGTTCGACCAGGACGCGGAGCTCGTGACGTACGCCGAGAAGGTCAGCAAGGATGAGACGCTCCTGCGTCCTGGCCTCACCAACGCCGAGTTCTTGCGCCGTGTGCAGGCATCCTCCCATCGCACGCCGTCACGCTGCGTCATTTGCGGTCGCAGGGTTACCATACTGCGCGCCCATCCGGCAGACATCATCCTGGAGCGTGGCGAGGTCGTTCTCGAGAAGAAGCATATCTACCTCGGCCTCAAGGGTCGTGCCGTCGAGATAGACGAGGTCAAACCCGAAAACAAGCGCGTCATGTCTGCCCAGGCATGGATTGCCGGCCTGCATGGCTCCGATGATTTGACCTGGAGCGTCTTGCCCGAGTACTACCACAAGCTGCCCGTCTATGGCTAAGCCACGTGCGTCTAAGGCGACACCTGCCCGCCTGCTCGCCCTCAGGCTCGCCCGGGAGGTTCGCGAGCGCGATGCCTACCTGCGCGAGCTTGTGAGCACCGAGCGAGCCGCAACGCAGCTTCCCGCCGAGGAATTCGATTTCGCCCAGGTGCTGGCCTTCGGCGTGACGATGTGCCGCGGTACGCTCGACGAGGCTATTGATCGCGCACTCTCCTCGCCGCGCGACGTCAGGCCCAAGGTGCGCGACGCCCTGCGCATATCGGCTTACGAGATGCTGTTCCTGCACAAGCCCGATCACGTTGTCGTGGATCAGGGAGTCGAGCTCGTACGCTCGGTGACGCCGCGAGCCGCGGGGCTTGCCAACGCCGTACTGCGCAAGATGGCGCGCGATGCCCGCGACTTTCCCTGGGGTGATGTCGCCACGGACGATGCCGCCTGGGCGCGTTCCTTCGGCATGCCCGAATGGCTCGCCGTGCGCCTGGCTGTCGAATACGGCCGCGATGCTGCCGCGGCGATAATGGAGGCGGACTTGCATCCGGCGCCGCGTTACTTGCGGGACAATCCCTTCGAACCGGGCAATCCCTTCGCCTGCGATCTGTCGGCCCAGCGCGTGGCGGGTCTCGTGCCGCTTGGTGGCACGATACTCGAGATAGGGGCGGGCAGGGGCACCAAGACGATGTTGCTCGAGAGCCGTGCGATCGAGACGCTCGGACATACCGTGCCTATCCATGCCATCGAATTGCACGAGTATCGCATGCAGCTGCACGCCGAGCGCATGCGGCAGGCAGGTATCGAGGACGTCATGTCGCTTGCGGGCGATGCGTGTGTGCTTGACGCGATTGACGGCGTGCTGCCGTGCTACGACGCGGTGCTGCTCGACGCTCCGTGCTCGGGGACGGGCACCATGCGCCGTCATCCCGAGATTCGCTGGAAGCTCACGCCTGCCGACGTCACTGAACTCGCGATCCTGCAGTGCGCGCTGCTCGACGAGGCGGCACGGCACGTCGCCGTGGGTGGCACGCTCGTCTACGCGACCTGCAGCATCCTCGACGAGGAAAACCAGCAGGTCGTCGATGCCTTTCTCGCGGATCAGCCGCAAGGCACATGGCGTATAGGCGAGGGTTTCTTCGCGTCGCTTCCCACGCTCGACGGTCCCGACGGCCATTTCGCCGCCGTTTTGCAGCGGGTGTAGGGACGCACAGCTAAACTAAAAGCCCCGGAAGAGGTGATTCCTCACCTTTCAGGGGCTTTTATATCCTGTATGTTACAGAGCATGACTATTTGATGTCAACAATTTGCGTTTGCGGTTTATGAACCAGAGCCGTTTTATTGATTTGATGTGAGGAAGAGATGCTCTGACGGCCTTCTCGACTGCATCATCCGATAGGCCCTTTACCCTTTGAGAGTCGATAATGACATTGGGGGATTGCCGGCCTGCTTTTCGCAAGTTCCGCTCGATTGCCTTGCGGCTGCCCGAAGTGGGAGACTTCATCTCCCACAAGACACCATGTATTACAACATCAGCAGAAGTGACACGTTTCCCCATGTTTCTATGGGCAAATTCCACGTTATACCCTAGGTCCGCAATTGCGCGCGCAGTGTCCATCTCATGTTCTTGAATGTTGATATTCGAGGGGGCAATGATTGTTCCACGATGGTCGTTCACCGGCTGACCCCGATTCGCATTTCATTCAGTGCCTTTGAGCCATCGGCGCGTATCCTCTCCACCACGCTCACGGCTCATCGCTTCATCGTAGCAAGCGAATCTATCAACATCGCCGAATGAGCGTGGTCGGATTACCAATTGGGTACGGAGCAATATCAGATATGTAGCACAGTGAAATCGGACTAGCATCGGACTTCTTCTGACACGTACTAACAAGAGCATGTGACAAAGGACTAGCTTCTGAGACATGTGTGCGGGGAAGCCGTCGAGCGGAGGTCTAAGGGAGCGCACCGTAAAGATGCGCGAAGCGCAGCTGTCGGGAAGCGTTGTGTCGAAGCAAGGCGGCTTCCCTGCGCGCGTCTGTGGCGCTATCGCGGCGGGATCTCCCTGGCTTCGGTAACGATCGTCTGCGTGCCCTTGTCGAAGCTTTGTATCGCGTAGAGCGTGAAGCTCTCATCGACACGCGTCAGTGCATAGCCCGCGAGTCCCGTCGTCTTGCTGTAGGCCGCCGACATGCCGCCGTCGATGCAGATGACGCGTCCGTCCGCCTTGACGGGATCCTCACCGTCCTTGGCCTTGACCGGCACATGTCCGCAGATAATGCGGGCGTGTGCGGGGTCGAGTCCGAAGTCCTCGAAAATGCGCTCGTAGGGCTCCGCCTCGTCGAGTAGCAGGTAGAAGGCGTTCTTGACCTCCTTGCGCGCCGCCTTGTCCTTGCAAAGGTAGATTTCGAAGGTCGCCATCTTGCTTTTGGCGAACAGTGGCGAGCCCGGTCCGAGCCACAAATACCAGATGAGATCGCGGCCCTTCTCGCGCATGGCCGCGTCATCTGACTCGAATGCCGTGCGCACCCAGTGCTGCGCCTCGTCGTAGAGTTTCTTGCCGCTGCATGTTACGCCGTAGATGTCGACTTCCTTGAGCCTTCCGTCGTCGTCGAGCGGCACGCAGGCGTGCAGGAGCAAATCGCCGTCGCATATCTTGTAGAGACTGCCGCGATCGAACAGGAAGTGCACGTGACGCGAGAGCTTCTCGCAACCGCGAAACGCGTCGGCGAGGTAGTCCATGACCGCGCGCTCCTCCTCGGTGAGCCGGTAGGGGTCGTCAGGATCGACGGTAGGGAAGTGGTCGTCGGTAAGCTCGTAGGTCACGCCATCGACGTCGACGGTTCGCGCGTCATAGTCGATGAGATGCAAGAGCTTTCTGCTCTCAAGTCCAAAACTAGGATACTTATCTATTAACGCCGCCTCGACCTTGAACTGGAGGATGGCCATGGCCTTCTGGATCTTCACGTTCATCTCGAGATCCGCAGGTGACAAGCCCGGATTCGATTTGAGCGCGAACGCCTCGCAAGGATCGTCCGCATAGGCGCTCAGCGCGAAGCTCGCAAGTGGGCGAAGGTCGATTCCATATGAATTGGTCAGAATGTCTAGATTTCCGTAGCGAGCGCAATTTCGCACGACATGGGCGATGCAGCCTTCCTGACCCAGTGCCGCGCCCATCCAGACCACGTCGTGATTGCCCCATTGGATGTCGGCGTCGGGATAGTCCATGAGCATGTCGATGATCTTGTCAGGAGCCGGTCCGCGATCGTAGACGTCTCCGATGAGATGTGTCCAGCGCAGGTCATCGCGCCATGGGCCGAGCAGGTAGGAGAGGGTGTCGAATTCCCCATGGACGTCGGATAGGTAGAGCACGCAATCGCGTCGCGCGTCGCTTGTCGTCATGGCATCTCCTTGCTTCGTGCGTTCCCGTATGCGCTCATTGTACTGTGCGAAAAACAGTGGTTTCGCGGCATTGTGCCGTCCGCGCCAAAAATCGACACGAACAGGACGAATCGTCCAAAAATTTGTGGAAAACTCTCCCACCTCATCTCGCTTCCATAAATGCGACCGAGGGGATTAAAAAACACAACATCTTGTGGCAAAAGAACCGTTTCGTGTCGCAGGGGCACCATATGAGTGGCAGAGTGGGGGATAAAAGACCAAATTTGTGTTGAGAAGTGGGATGCAATGGGATAATATTCTCGCTGCGACCCCCCAAGAAAACGTAGAACTACAACACAGCCAGGGGGGTCGCCAAATTTTCGGGACTGGCAAGGGATGTGGCGCAATGCGTTTTCGCGGCGAATATCAACATAGCGTTGATAGCAAGGGCCGCGTCTCCCTGCCCGCTAAGTTCCGTAAGGCCCTGCCGGATGAGGTGACCATCGTCCCGGTCGCCAATGCGGATTTCGGCAAGGCGCTGTACGTCTTTTCGGACGAAGCGTACGACGAATGGATGGATTCGTTCTTCGATACCGAGGAGGGGGGCTACAACCCGCGCAGCAAGAGGCACATCGCCCTGCACAAGTACCTTAATTCCAGTGCGGAGTCGGTTGCCGTCGATGCGGCGGGTCGCGTCAAGCTCTCTCCCAAGCAATGCGGGAAGGTTGGCATCGACAAGAATGTGACCATCATCGGCGAAGGTGACCATATCGAGATCTGGGATAGCCAGGCCCTCGAGTCTTACATGGATTCCATCGACCCGTTCGGCGACTTCCTGGAAGACTAGGGACGGCACGTTGACAGCTGAATACCGGCACATTCCCGTTCTGCTTGACGAATGCATCGAGGCGCTCGATCTTCGTGATGGCGTGACAGCGCTCGATTGCACGCTCGGCGGGGCGGGACACTCCGAGGCGATAGCAAGAAGCATCGCGCCACATGGTACGCTCATCGGCATCGACCAAGATGACATGGCGCTCGAGGCGGCGGCGAGACGACTTGGCGATGCGGGACTTGACTCGGACCCGCTTCTGCTCAAGGGCAACTTCGCCGATTTGGACGAGCTGCTCGTCACGGCGCGCGTACCTGGCGTCGATGCGGCGCTCTTCGACCTTGGAGTGAGCTCTCCGCAATTCGATTTTCCTGAGCGAGGCTTCTCGTACCGAGAAGACGCTCCCCTCGATATGCGTATGGACCCGGGTACACGTACCCTAACCGCAGCTGAGATCCTGAACTCCTACACCGTAGATGATCTCACCCGGGTTCTGCGCGATTACGGCGAGGAAAAGTGGGCTGCTCGTATCGCACGCTTCATTGTCGACGCGCGAGGCGAGCAGCCCGTCAATTCAACATTTCAGCTGGTCGATATCATCAAACGAGCAATTCCCGCGAACGCGCGCAAGAAGGGCGGACACCCCGCCAAACGCACGTTCCAGGCACTGCGCATCGAGGTGAACCACGAGCTTGACGTTCTGTCCCGTGGCCTCGAGGCTGCCATCCGATGGCTCAATCCCGGTGGCAAGATCGCCGTCATCTCGTATCACTCGCTCGAGGACCGCATCGTGAAGGACTGCTTTCGCAGCATGGAGAACCCCTGCACATGCCCGCCGGAGTTTCCGGTGTGCGTATGCGGCAAGAAGCCGGTATTGAAGGTCGAGACCCGAAAGCCGATCGTACCGGCCACGGGTGAAATTGAGGATAACAACCGGGCGCATAGTGCCCGACTACGGGTTGCAACGAAGCTCTAATGTAGAAAGGACGCCCGTCCATCATGGCGCAGGCTGCTCGACAATACTACGGCTACACCCGGTATGCCGCCTCGGCCGTGCAGGCGGATGCGCCCGAGCGTGCCTCGCGGCCTGACGTTCGCGTCATTCCCGGCAAACGCGCCTCGAACCCGGCCCTCCAGTCCATTTCCCCCGAGTACGCCTTTGCCTTCAAGCTCGCGCTCGTCGTCATCGTCACCATTGCGGTGCTCTGCTCCGTGCGCGTGTGGCTTTCCGCGTCGACGGTCGCCCTGCTCGAAAACGTCAACGCCGTGGAGAGCACGCTCGCGAGCGCCCAGGCAAAGACCAGCGAGCTCGAGATCCAGCACTCGATCCTGTCGAGCTCGACGCGCATCGAGGAGGAGGCGGCCAAGATCGGCATGGTCGCTCCCGTCGACGTCAAGTACCTGAAGATCGTCGTGCCCGGCAAGGTCGTCATGAACCCCGATGGCTCCATTTCACTCGCCGGCACGCTCCAGAACGTCGAAGATTACAGTGCCCTGATGACGGGCTAGGTAGCTCTCATGGGGCGCAGTCAGGACAGAACACGCGGCGTGGCACCGGAGCGATGGTCCAGGGACTGGATCATCCTCGTCGTGTTCGCGCTCGTCCTCGTCGCGATCGTGGCAAATCTCATCTACATCCAGGTCATCCGCGGGCCGGAGTACGCGCGCATGGCCGAAGCCTCCCATACGACCGAGGTGAACGTTTCCGCACGTCGCGGAACGGTCTATGACCGCAACGGCGAGGTGATCGCGTCGAATGTCGATGCGACCACCATCTACGTCAATCCCCAGGAGGTCGCCAACGCCGAGCGCCTCGCGCGCGTCCTGTACGAGGTGCTCGGGTCGGATAGTGGCAAGACGGAGGAGGATTACCTCAAGATCGTCGACCAGCCCGACCTCTCGTTTGCCTACATTCAGCGCAAGGCCGACGTGACGCTTGCCGACACCCTCAAGGAGCGCCTCGCCGACGAGAAGCTCAAGGGCGTCCACTATCTCGAGGACACCAAGCGCGTGTATCCCAATGGGGACGTCGGCAGCCAGGTCGTCGGCATGGTCGATGTCGATGGCAAGGGCATTTCCGGACTCGAACTCGAGTATGACGAAGTGCTCAAGGGCAAGGACGGATCCATCGTCTTCGAACGCGGCATGAACGACATCCCCATCACGAATGGGGAGATGTCGCGTGTGGAAACGGTCGATGGTACCGATATCGTGACGAGCATCGACATCAACCTGCAGAAGATCTGCGAGGAACTGCTGCTTGCGGCGATCGAGAGCACCGAGGCGCAGGGCGGGAGCGTGACCGTCATGGATGCGGGTAACGGCGAGATATACGCGGCATGCTCGTACACCAAGAAGAGCAACGAGGAGCGCGAGGCGGAGCTTGCCGCTGCCGAGAAGGCGGCTGCCGCGGCGAGCCAGGCCCAGGGCGAGGGGGGCGAGGGTCAGACGCAGGACCTGCCGGGCGCATTGTCCGATTACAAGCTCGAGGTGGGCAAGCTTGCCCCCGTAACAGACATCTACGAGCCGGGGTCGACCTTCAAGGCCTTCACGGCATATTCCGTCCTTGCGAACAACGAGGGCATCACTCCCGAGACGACCTACACGGTACCCTATTCCCTCGAGGTTTACGATACGGTCATCAGCGATTCCCATGATCATCCCTACGAGGACATGACCGTTAGGAGAATCCTGGCCGATTCGTCTAATACGGGCACGACGCTCATGTCGCGCGAGGTCCAGACCGCCCAGCTCTATGACACGTATCGCGCATTTGGCTTCGGGCAGAAGACGGGCTGCGATTTTCCGGGTGACACTGCGGGACAGCTCGAGGAGTCAAAGGACTGGGACGGCGTGCAGAGCGCGACGGTCACCTTCGGACAGGGGCTTACCGTGTCCGCGTTGCAGCTCGTACGCGCCTACGGCGTGCTCGAGCAGAGCGGCGTCATGGTGACGCCCCATTTTCTCGTTGACGTTCCGAATGACGCCGAGATGGCGCAAAGTCTCATGCAGGACCTGACAAGGCGCGAGACCGTCGCCGATGCGAGCGTGTGCGATGAGGTGAGCGAGATGCTGACCTCCGTCGTGACCGAGGGTACGGGCCAAGCGGCCGCCGTCGAGGGCTTTGCTGTGACGGGCAAGACCGGTACGGCCGAGATCGCGAGCTCGTATGGTGGCTACGAAGAGAACGCCTACGTCATGTCGTTTGGCGGTTGGCTCTACGGCTCGTCGAGCGACCTCGTCTGCCTGGTGACCGTGAACAGGCCGCTCACGAATCTGGGGGCCGGCGGTCTGTGCGGTCCGGTGTTCTCCGAGATCATGAGCTATGCCGCGAAGCGGTACCAGATAGATGCGCAGGGCAAGTAAACCGAAAAGGGGAAGCGACGATGCGTGAGTCATGTAACATCGAATCAATCTTCGCGGGGGTGCCGCATGTGGCGTTGCACTGCGAGAACGGTCCGTACGAGGCTTCCTCGATCGAGTTTTCCTCGCGCGACGTCGTGCCCGGCGCCCTGTTCTTCTGCGTTCCCGGTACGGCCGTCGACGGTCACGACTTCGCCTCTGACGCACTCGGGCGCGGCGCGGTTGGCCTCGTCGTCGAGCGCGAACTCGACCTGGACGCACCGCAGTTCCTCGTCGATGACGCCCGCGTGGCGCTCGCGCTATGCTCGGCGAACTTCTACGGCAATCCCTCGCGCAAGCTCGACGTCGTCGGCGTGACGGGAACGAACGGCAAGACGACCACCTGCTTTCTCGTCGAACATCTCGTGAGGCATGCCAGCAAGCGCGCGGGCCTCATCGGGACGGTCGAGTGCCACGTGGCCGAGGAAGTACGTCCCTCGCTTCACACGACGCCCGAATCACGTGATTTCCAGGAGCTGCTGGCGCGCATGGTCGATGCCGACGTCGACGTGTGCGCATGCGAGGTCTCGAGTCACGCACTCGACCTTGGGCGTGTCAGGGGGAGCCACTTCGCCGTCGCGGCCTTCAGCAACCTCACGCAAGACCATCTCGATTACCATAAGACCATGGAGGAGTACTTCGCGGCCAAGGTGCGCCTCTTTACGGAGTGCGAACCCGATGCCTGTGTGATCTGCACGGATTCGCCTGCTGGCGAGCGCATGGCCCAGCTGTGCGCGGATGCGGGACGCACGCTCTACCGCGTCGGATCGGGTTCCGATTGCGACGTGCGCCTCGTCGAAGCGCGTTTCGACGCTCACGCGACGCGCATCGACCTCGAGGCATGTGGGGAGTGGCTGCACGTCACCATCCCGCTCGTCGGTCGCTTCAACGTCGAGAACGCGCTCGTCACCTTTGGCATCGGCGTCGCGCTCGGTTTCACCAACGAGCTCATCGTCTCTGCGCTCGAGACGGCTCCCCAAGTTCCCGGACGGCTCGAGCGCGTCGTGGGAACGGATGGCAGGATTCCCGATTTCGGTGTCCTCGTCGACTACGCGCATACGCCCGACTCGATCGAGAAGGCCATCGATGCCGTACGTGCCGTCACGCAGGGTCGCGTCATCTGCGTCTTCGGTTGTGGTGGCGATCGCGATCATGGCAAGCGTCCCAAGATGGGAGCCGCGGCCCTCTCCGCCGACATCGCCGTCGTGACAAGCGACAACCCGCGCACGGAAGACCCCGATGCCATCATCGAGCAGATACTCGTCGGCATGGAGGGACACGAGGACCGCTACGTCGTTATGCCCGATCGCTCCGAGGCCATATGCTATGCCATCGAGGCAGCTGATCCGGGTGATGTCGTGCTCATCGCGGGCAAGGGCCATGAGGACTATCAGATCGTGGGGACCGTCAAGCATCACTTCGACGACCGCGAGGTCGCCGCGCATGTACTCGATGAAATGAGGTCATAGGACATGGAAATCTCGGTTTCCGACATCGCAAAGGTCACGGGCGGCCAGTATATCGGTGACGAGGCGGCGTTGCGCCGCATCGTCACGGGCTTGACCTGGGACTCGCGTACCATAATGCCAGACAACGCCTTCCTCGCCATGCCCGGTCTGCGCGTCGACGGCAACGATTTCGTCCGTAGCGCGGTCCGGCGTGGTGCCGGCGTCGTCATATGCACGCGCATGCCGAGCGACAACGTCATCGCCGTCGCAGGCGAGTTCGCCTGCCCCATGGTCGTCGTCGACGACGGTGTCGACGCCCTCGAGAAGATCGCGGGATTCTGGCGCGACAGGCTGCATGCCATCGTCATTGGCGTGACGGGCTCCACCGGCAAGACGTCGACGAAGGACTTCCTGCGCTCCGTCTTCTCGCAGCGCTTCAAGACCTCGGCGACCCAGGGCAACCAGAACAACGAGATCGGCGTTCCCGCCACGATACTCGCGGCGGACGAGGACACCGAAGTGCTCATCGTCGAGCTGGGGATGCGCGGTATGCACCAGATCGAACATCTCTGCACCTTCGTCAAGCCGAGCATGGCCGTCGTGACCAACATCGGCGTGAGCCACATGGAGCTGCTCGGCAGTCGCGAGAACATAGCCCGTGCGAAATCTGAGCTGCTCGCGGCCTTACCCGCTACGGGATTTGCCGTGCTCAATGCCGATGACGAGTTCACGCCCTTGCTCGAAAGGTTCGCGCAGGTCGATGAGCGCGGCGTCAAGGTACATAGCTACGGCTTCTCGCCCGATGCCGAGGTACGCGCGATGAACGTGAGCTACGACGCGGAGGCCTGCGCGAGTTTCGAGGTGGTCGCGGGCTCTGCCGACCCCGTCTCCGTCAGGCTCTCCATTCCCGGCAAGCACAACATCTCGAATGCCCTGGCCGCCTATGCGGCCGGCCTCAACATGGGCATCGAACCCGACGACATCGCACGTGGTCTTGTCGAAGCCAAGGCCAGCGGCATGCGCATGGAGATCATGCATGCGCCCGGTGGCGTGACCGTCGTCAACGATGCGTACAACGCGAATCCGGATTCGATGCGCGCCTCGATCAGCACTCTGTCGACGCTCGAGGGGTCCGGTAGGCGCATCGCGGTCCTTGGCGATATGGGCGAACTTGGTTCGGACGAGTACCAACTGCACGTTGACGTGGGAACCTTTGCAGCGCAAGCGGACCTTGATATGCTCGTGTGCGTCGGAACGCTCAGCGTCGGCATCAAGTCAGGTGCCCTGGCGGCTGACATGGACGCCGCGCGCGTGAAGAGCTTCACGGGCGTCGACGAGGCACGGCAGTTTCTCGAGAGGTACGTCCAGGAGGGGGATATAGTTCTCGTGAAGGCATCGCGCTTCATGGAGTTGGAGCGCATAGTCAAGGGGATCATGCAGTCATGATAAGCATATTCAATCAGTATCCGACGTATCAGGTCTTTCTTGCCTTCATCATATCGATGGCGCTGACCATGATCGTCATGCCGTTTTTCATCAAGTTGCTCAAGGTGCGCCAGATCGGGCAGCAGGTGCGCGCAGATGGCCCCCAGGGCCATCTCGTCAAGCAGGGCACGCCGACGATGGGTGGCATCGTCATCCTGCTCATGATGACCGCGTCCATATTCCTCGTGGGCACGCCCGACGCACGCCTTCTGCTCATTCTGGCGGCAACGCTGCTCACGGGTCTCCTCGGCTTTGTCGACGACATCTCGAAGGTCGCCAAGGAACGTTCGCTGGGCCTGTTGCCCTATCAGAAGATGATTGCGCTCACGCTCATCTCGGTTGCGTTTTGCCTCGTCGCCGTCAACTACCTCGGCATAGAGCCCTACGTGACCATTCCCTTCACCCAGTTCAATCTTGACCTTGGCGTCCTGACGACCGTTCTGCCCATCGGGGACGGCTTCGAGATTCCCTGGCTCTACGTCGTATTCGTCTTCCTGCTCATGGCTGGAATGGCGAATGCCGTGAACCTGACCGACGGGCTCGATGGTCTTGCCGGCGGAACCATCATGATCGTCATGCTCGTCATGGCCGCCATCGCGTTTCGCACGGGACAGCTCGACGTTGCCGTCTTCGCGACGGCGGCCGCAGGTGCCTGCGTCGGCTTTCTCTGGTTCAACTGCTATCCGGCGGGTATCTTCATGGGCGATACCGGATCGCTTGCCCTCGGTACCGCCTTCGCGGCGATTGCCGTCATCACCAAGACCGAGCTTTTCAGCATCATCATCGGTGGCCTTTTCGTCATTGAGGCCCTTTCGGTGATGATCCAGGTCATGTACTTCAAGCGCACGCGCAAGCGCGTCTTCCTCATGGCGCCGCTACACCATCACTTCGAGAAGAAGGGATGGTCCGAGACGAAGGTGGTCATCCGCTTCTGGATTATCACCGGCCTGTGCGCGGGCTTGGGCTTCGCCGTCTACTTCATCAGCTCGATGTGAGGGATGTGATCGCCATGCGCTCCGTTCTCGTGCTCGGTCTCGGCAAAAGCGGCATCGCCGCTGCTCGGCATGCGCTTGGCGCAGGTGACGAGCTCGTCATCTATGCAGGTGCTTCCAATGAGAGCACCAGGGCCGCGGCGCGGGAGTTCGAACGGGCTGGCGTACCCGTGATATTCGATGTCGAAGAAGTCGAAGGCCACTTCGATACCTGCGTCGTCTCTCCGGGTATTTCCGAGAGAGGCGCGTTTTACACGAGCGCCGGGAAGGCAAGCGGCGAGGTCATCAGCGAGCCCGAATATGCCTGGCGTATGTCACCGCGGGCTTGGGTTGCCGTGACGGGGACGAACGGCAAGACGACGACCACCTCTCTCACGACGCATCTACTCAACGCGTGCGACAAGCCCGCCCATGCGTGCGGAAACATCGGCGCGACCTGCGTCGAAGCTGTCGAGTATAGGTCCGATGACGAGATGCTCGTTGCCGAAATGTCCTCCTACCAATTAGCTTCTACCGTCGATTTTGCCCCGCAAGTCGCCATCTTGCTCAACATCACTCCCGATCACATCTCCTGGCACGGAAGCTTCGATGCCTACGCCCAGGCAAAGTTCAAGGTCTTCGCGAACATGCCTTTCGGCTCAACGGCCATCATCACCGATGCCGTTCTCGAGGCCTACCCCGAGCTTCATGCGCTGCTGGACGAGCATGGCGTCAAGCTCGTGTCCGTCGGCTCCGAGCGCGAGGCTTCCTGCGCTTTCGCGGATGATGACGGCACGCTCGTCATCAAGGATGGGCGGGGAAGGCGCATCGAACTTGCGCAAACGAGCGAGCTCGCGATCCAAGGTGCCCATAACGTCGAGAACGCCCTTTGTTCCGCAAGTGCCGCGTTTGCGTGTGGATGCGAGCCTGCGTGCATTCGCGAAGGGCTCCTGAGTTTCAAGCCGCTCGAGCATCGTCTCGAGCCCTGCGGTACGATTGACGGCGTCGATTTCTTCAACGATTCCAAGGCGACCAACGTCGATGCGACGCTCAAGGCGCTCACTGCGTTTCCCGATCGCAAGGTCGTGCTCTTGCTCGGCGGACGTGACAAGGGTACCGCGCTCGACGAACTCGTCGATGCCTGTGCGAGCACCTGCAGTGCCGTCATCGTCTATGGCGAGGCGGGCCGGCGATTCCACGAAGCCTTTGCCGCGAGTTCCGTCGAGTGCCATCTCGAGGCGGACATGCGCTCCGCGCTCGAACGCGCCTGCGCGATCGCCCGGCCCGGCCAGGCGATCGTCCTGTCCCCCGCCTGCGCCTCCTTCGACGAGTTCGATTCGTTCGAGCAGCGCGGGACGGTCTTCAAGGAATGCGTTGCGCAGAGGATGCGGGCGTAGGTTCCATGATACGCAAGCAGGCGACACGAAAGTCGAGGGACAAGGGAAGCTCGTCACGCCTTCTCTCGGAGCCGGCGGCCATCATGGCGCCGCGCCTGCTCTTCATCCTGAGTGCCGTGGCGCTGTGCATCCTCGGTCTCGTCATGGTCTACTCGGCTTCGTCGATCACGGCCTACAACGAGTTCGGTGACGCCGCCTACTACGTCAAGCGCCAGGCCATATTCCTTGCCGTGGGCATCGTGCTTTGCGTCGCCTGTTCCCGCATTCCGTATACGGTGTGGTGCCTACCGGGCGTCTTCATCACCTTCTGGGTCATCACCGTCGTCATGCTCTCCCTGACGGCCTTCGGCATGGGCGTCAGTGCCCTGGGTGCCGAGCGGTCGATCGTCATCGCCGGATTCAACTTGCAGCCGGCCGAGTTCGCGAAGATCACCGTCCTCATAGCCGTTGCATCCATTGCGCAGATGCGCATGAACGGCATGATTGGCGGGCGACGCTTCGTCGTCATCGTGCTCGTCGCGACCATCGTTCCCCTGATCTTGATATACCGCCAGCCCGACTTGGGAACGGCCATCATCCTGGCTGTCGGCGTCATCGCGCTTGCCTTGCTCGCGGGCATTTCGTGGAAGGTCGTTGGCCTGATACTCGGCGTCGTCGTCGCCTACATCGTCGTCGCCTGCATCACGCAGCCGTACCATCTCGACCGCATCGTCTCCATGCTCGATCCGTGGGTCGACCCGCAGGGCGATGGCTATCAGGCGATCCAGTCGCTCTATGCCTTCGGCAGCGGTGGCGTGTTCGGCACCGGCATCGGGCTTTCCCGCCAGAAGTACCTCTACCTGCCGTATGCCCACACCGACTTCATCTATGCCATCGTGGGCGAGGAGCTCGGCCTCATCGGCGCGGTCTTCGTCGTCGTCCTCTTCGGTCTCTTCATCTTCGCGGGAATGCGCATCTGCCGCAACGCGCCCGACATGCTCGGTTGCATGCTGGCGGGCTCGTTCACCGTCATGATCGGTTTCCAGGCATGCGTGAACATGGCGTGCGTCACGGGCATAGCGCCCGTGACCGGCAAGGCGCTGCCCCTCATCAGCTACGGTGGCTCCTCGCTTCTGGCGACGATGATCATGATCGGCGTCATCCTGTCCGTATCGTTTAGGTCAAAGGTGGGCATGAGCTACGAGCGCAAGCGCGACAACTTCCGGGTCATTGACGGGCGCGATGATGCGCGTGCCGGCATACCGTCCACACCACCCACGCAGACAAGACGGGGGAAGGTCATCTCCCTGCGCGATTCCGCACGCAGATCGCCCGAACCCCCGCCATCGCGTCCATCCCGGGCAGTGCGTCAGGTGGATGTGGGCGTCCCGTCGACTTCCCGTACGGGAGGCTATGCGAGCCTGAGGAGCAAGCGCGGTCCCGATCGCAAGCGCTAGCTCCGGGAATCGTCGCGATTCGGCACCCTGACGCCTATGGGGTACACTGCTCGTAACGTTCGAAAGGGGACATGCCTTGTACTTCGTCATCTCGGCCGGCGGCACTGCCGGTCATATCAATCCGGCGCTTGCGGTGGCAGACGAGCTGCGTCGACGTGGCCATGATATCCTCTTTGTGGGGACTCCCGATCACATCGAGTCAAGGCTCGCCGCACAAGCGGGTTTCGAGTTCGAGAGCTTCGCGGTGAGCGGTTTCGACAAGGCGCATCCCCTCACCCTCCTGACTTCGGGTGCCAAGCTGCTCAAGGCGACGCGCGCGGCCAGACGGCTCTTCGCGGCCAGGCGCCCTGATGCCGTCGTCACCTTCGGGGCCTACGTGTCCATTCCGGTGGGCCGTGCGGCCTTCGAGATGAACATCCCGCTCGTCATCCACGAGCAGAACTCCGTTCCCGGCATGGCAAACGCCTATCTTGCCAAGCACGCGACGGCAATCGCGCTCACCTATCCCGAGAGCGCCGAGGGACTCGACGGCGCATGCGATCCGGTCGTCCTCGGCAATCCCGTACGCGCCTCGTTCGAGGCATGCTCCCGTCACGAGGCGCGAAAGGCCCTCGGCATGCCCGATGACGCGCTCGTCCTGCTCGTCATGGGCGGGAGCCTCGGAGCCCAGCACGTGAACACGGCGATATGCGCCATGAAGGACCGCTTGCTTGCCATCGAGGGATTGCACGTCATCCAATCGACGGGCCAGGGCGATTACGAGCGCGTGCTCGGCCAGCTCGCGCTTTCGGCTGACGAGGAGGGGCGCTGGCATGTCTCGTCCTACATCGATTCGATGAACGAGGTGCTTGCGGCAAGCGACCTCGTCGTCAGCAGGGCCGGCGCGTCCTCGCTCGCCGAAATCATGACCGTTGGCGTTCCCGCGGTGCTCATCCCGTATCCCCATGCGCGCGGTGACCACCAGACGATCAACGCGCAGTCGTGCGTCACGGCGGGCGCCGCTCGTCTCGTCTCCGATGCGGATGTCGAGACCACGGCTTTTTCCGATTTGCTCATCGAGCTTCTCGGTGATGAGGGATGTCGTGATACCATGGCCCAAGCTTGCAAGAAGCTTTCCGGTTCGGACGCGCGCATGCGTCTGGCGGATTTGGTCGAACAATGCGCACGAGGAAACGATGGTGAATAAGCCGAGGAAGATACATTTCATAGGCATTGGCGGCGTCGGCATGTCCGGCATCGCGCTCGTCGCCAAGTCACGTGGCGTGACGGTCAGCGGCTCGGACATGAAGGAGTCGCGTGCCACCAAGCGTCTCGTCGATGCCGGCATCGATGTCATGATCGGTCATGATGCGGGAAACCTTGCCGATGACCTCGACGCCGTCGTCATCTCGAGCGCCATTCCCGAAAAGAACCCCGAGCTCGCCGAGGCTCGTCGCCGTGGTATTCCCGTCTGGCATCGTTCCCAGGCGCTGGCGTCGTTGGGGGAGGGCAAGAAGACGCTTGCCTGCGCGGGTACGCACGGCAAGACGACGACATCGTCCATGCTCGCGACCACCATCGATCGCATGGGGCTTGACCCGAGCTTTGTCATCGGCGGCACGGTCGATGGCTATGACACGAACGCCAAGAGCGGAACGGGCGACTATTACGTTGTCGAGGCCGACGAATCGGATGGTTCGTTCGTCCACCTCTCTCCCCATGTCGCGCTCGTGACCAACATCGAACCCGATCACCTTGACCATTACGGTAGTCTCGAGGCGATTTACGAGGCATTCGCCGATTTCCTCTCCCTGATTCCCGACGAAGGCGCGGCCGTCGTCTGCGCCGACAATCCGCGCCTCGCGCAGATCGCCCGCGAGGTCGGCAAGCGCACCGTCGTCTATGGCGAGAAGGGGAGCGAGGGCTGCGACGTGTGCTTCGAGGTCACGGGTAGACGTGGCCTGGGCTATGCCTTCACCGTGACCTTTCCCGACGGTTCGAGCGTCGGGACCGAGATCACGAAGAACCCCGGGCGTCACAACGTTCTCAACGCGACGGGCGTGCTCGGCGTCATCTGGGCTTGTGGCCTCGACGTCGAAGCGGCCGCCCGCGCCCTCGCGACCTTCTCGGGCGTGCGCAGGCGCTTCGACCTCATCGGAGAGGCAGGTGGCGTCGTCGTCGTCGACGATTACGCCCATCATCCCACCGAAATCCAGGCGACGATCCGCGCGGCCTCAAAGCTGGACTTCGAGCATGTCCACGTGCTGTTTCAGCCGCATCGCTATTCGCGCACGGAATCGCTCGCGCGCGAGTTCGGGCCTGCGTTCGATGACGCCGATTCTGTCATCGTCATGGACGTCTACCCGGCGGGCGAGACGCCCATCCCGGGCGTCAACGGAAAGACGGTCATCGACTCCATCTTGCGCCACAATCCGCGCCAGCAAGTGGCGTGGCTGCCGCACCGTCCCGAGATCATCCCCTTCCTCCAGCAGAAACTCGAGGCGGGGGACCTGGTCATCACCATGGGCGCCGGGGACGTGACGACTATGGCCCCGTTGCTCACGCGGGCGTTGTCGGGGGAATAGGACGCTCATTGAGCATCTTCGACGCATACATCCGCCTCGAGGGAACGCTGAGCGGATCAATCAGGTGCGATGAGCCGATGGCGCGCCACACGAGCTACCGTATCGGCGGCCCCGCCGCCCTCTTCGTCGAGTGTGCCTCGGTTTCCGACCTCGCCCTCACGCTCGACGTTCTCGCCGAAGAGGACGTCGCGTGGAGCATCGTTGGCAAGGGGAGCAACCTGCTCGTCAGCGACGGGGGGTACGATGGTGCGGTGATCGTTCTCACCGAAGAGTTCGCTAACGTTGATTTCGGCGGTTTCGACGAGCGGGAGATCTTGGAACTTCCCGCCGCCCAGAAGGTGCACGTGACGGTTGGCGCGGGCGTTCCCCTTGCGCACCTCGTCCAGCGCGCGTATGGTTGTGGGCTTTCGGGGCTCGAGGCCATGGCGGGCATTCCCGGCTCGTTCGGCGGTGCGCTGTTCATGAATGCTGGTTCGCGCGATAGCTGGATAGGTTCGCGTGTCGCGCATGTGACGGCATATGAGCCGGGCAGGGGGCTGCACATCATCTATGGGGACGAAATCGATTGGGAATACCGGTCGAGTAACCTTTCGGCAGAGAAAATCATCGTTGAGGCAACGCTTCTGCTCAAGGTGGCAAACAAGGGTAGAATTGCCGAGACGATGCAGGGCCTTCTCGACGCGCGCGCGGCGCACCAGCCGCTTTCCGCCCATAGCTGCGGAAGCGTCTTCAAGAACTCTCCCGGCAAGTCCGCCGCCGGCCTCATATGCGCATGCGGGCTTTCGGGCGCTTCGTGTGGCGACGCGCACATCTCGACCCTGCATTCGAACTTCATCGTAAACGACGGATCGGCACGTGCCGATGACGTCCTCGCGCTCATGCGCCTGGCGCGCGATCGCGTGAAGGAGTGCTATGGCATCAAGCTCTCGCCCGAGGTCAAGTTCCTCGGATTCCCGTTCTAGACGGGGGAGAAAGCAGAATACGGGTGCAAGCTCGCGGGCGCGCCGCTCGTCGGTCAAGGCGCGCCAGGGCAAGGGGGCCGCACGCGTCCAGCGCGCGAACAAGGCGCTCCAGTCGTCCGAGAACGCCCAGAGGCAGGCGCGTGAGTCCAAGAGGCAGATGGTGGACAAGGGCAGGCGCGCGGGAGACATCCGCGCCGAGCAGCGTGCAAAGCGGCAGCGCCGGCAGTACCTGCGCTACATCGCCCGCATCGCGATTGCCATCGCCATCATTCTGCTCGTCATCTTCGGGAGCATCTTCATCTATCGCTCAGATCTGTTTCACGTCAACAACGTGCAGGTCAACGGTTCGGAGCACCTCACGAGCCAGGAGATTACGAGCATCGCCGCCGTTTCGGATGACTCGACGCTGCTCCGCCTCGACTCCAAGGGCATAAAGGAGCGTCTCGAGGATAACGCCTGGGTGCAGGAGGCAGCCATCCACCGCGTCTTTCCCGATACCATCGTAATCGACATCACCGAACGCGAACCAGCCGCCGTCGCCAAGATCAACGACAAGTCAAACTGGGTCATCTCCACCGACGGCGCATGGCTTTCCGCCGCCACGACCGACGATTGGGAGAACGCGATGAAGATCATCGACGTCTCTCCCTCCATGCCTGCGCCGATTTCCGGCAGCGTCTGCACGGACGGTGGCATCAACAACGCCCTCGACATCCTCAACTCCATTAGCGACGATCTGCGCTCGCGTATCGTGAGCATCTCCGCGGAGTCCTCCATCAAGACCTCGCTCAACCTCGAGGACGGCGTCACGGTCGCCTTCGGTGATTCCAGTGACGTCGAGGTCAAGGAGGCCGTCATCAATTCGCTGCTCAACGAGTACGAGGGAAAGATCTCCTATATCAACGTCCGCGTTCCCACGCGCCCCACCTATCGCATGCTCGAGGGAGAATGAGTCGCGACGACCGTTCGCAGCAGAATGGTGGTCATATGGACAGGGAAGGTCTTTGTTAGGATAAATCATCCAAATCAATTGATTTGACTAGGAAACTTGCGGGAAAACACGCAAAATTCACCTAAAAAATGATGGATATCGTGGCGATACTTTGCGCGAAGTGTATACTTGTCTGGACTGATTCATCTATCATTTGACAGACTAAACGGAGCTTAAGAGGGAATTCCGATTGATGACGAGGATTCCCTAAACGTAGGAAGGACTGACATGCCCGAATACACAGGATCCGACCACCTGGCTGTGATCAAGGTCGTCGGCGTTGGCGGCGGCGGAACGAACGCCGTCAACCGCATGGTCGAGGCCGGCGTCAAGGGCGTCGAGTTCATCGCCATCAACACGGACCGTCAGGCTTTGCTCATGTCCGATGCCGACCGCACGGTCCATATCGGCGAGGAGCTCACGCGCGGGCTCGGTGCCGGGGCGAACCCCGAGATCGGCGCCCAGGCCGCGGAGGAGTCGCGTGCCGACATCCGCGATGCGCTCGCCGGTGCCGACATGGTCTTCGTGACTGCCGGCGAAGGCGGCGGAACGGGCACGGGCGCCGCTCCCGTCGTGGCGGAGATCGCCATGGAGGAGATCGGTGCGCTCACCGTCGGTGTCGTCACCAAGCCGTTTGGCTTCGAGGGGCGAAAGCGCATGAATCAGGCCGAGGAGGGCGTCGCCCTTCTTGCCCAGAAGGTCGACACGCTCATCGTCGTCCCCAACGATCGCCTGCTCCAGGTCATCGAGAAGCGCACCTCCATGCTCGATGCCTTCCGCATTGCCGATGACATCCTGCGTCAGGGCACGCAGGGCATCACCGACCTCATCACGATCCCCGGTCTCATCAACCTCGATTTCGCGGACGTCCGCGCCATCATGAAGGATGCCGGTTCCGCGATGATGGGCATCGGCATCGCCTCGGGCGAGAACCGCGCGGCCGACGCCGCCAAGGAGGCCATCTCCTCGAAGCTGCTCGAGTCCTCCATCGTTGGCGCCGACCGCATCCTGTACTCCATTACGGGAGGCAGCGACATGAGCCTGCAGGAGATCGACGAGGCGTCGCAGATCATCAACTCCGCGGCCGACGAGGACGCGAACATCATCTTCGGTACCGTCATCGACGAGTCCATGGGCGACCAGATTCGCGTTACCGTCATCGCCACGGGTTTCGATGGCACCGAGCAGCAGGCGAGCATGGACTTCAACGCCAAGCCGAGCGTGAGCCAGAGCTTTGCCGCATCCGCCGCCGAAGACAGCCTCACGCCCGCCTTTGACGATGACATCCCCGACTTCCTCAAGCGCAGTCGCTACTAATGCCTGACGGGGCCATTACGACTCACCCGAATGCAAACGAGATTCTCCGTCTGCCGTTACCACGGCTGACGGAGAATTCTTTTTCTGCCGGCGATAGCATGCTGCGCGTCCTCACCGACGATGCGCTCTTCGCGGCATGTGGCACGCGCATTGCCTTCACCACGCGTGCCGGCGGCGTGAGCGAAGGGCCCTATGCCGGCCTGAACCTCTCGTACGCGGTAGGTGACGCACGCGCCGCGGTCGACGAGAACAGACGAGTGCTTTGCGAGGCCCTGGGAGCCAAAAACTATATGCAGAGTCTAGTTTCTCCCCTCCAAGTCCACGGCAGCGATGTTCTCATGGTCGAGGACGACTTGGACGTAACGCGCGAGCGCGCGGGCGCGGGGGCAGATGCGATTCTGTGCACTCGTTCGAACGTTCCCGTGCTGCTTTGCTTCGCCGACTGCGTCCCCGTGGTGCTCGTCGCTCCCGATGGGTCCTTTGCGGTCGTCCATTCGGGTTGGCGTGGCTCCATCGCCTCCATCGCCGGACTCGGCTTGCGTGAACTGCAAAAGGCAACTTGCTGCTCAATATCCGAGATCAATTGCTACATCGGTCCGCATATAGGGTCCTGTTGCTACGAAGTCGCCGATGAGCTAATTATGCAGTTTGTTGCCCAGTTTGGTGACGCCTGCGATGCGGGAGAGGGACATCTCGACCTCGCGACGGCCGTCACGGCTTCGCTTCTTCGGGCGGGCGCAAACGAGCAACGAATTGCGCATTCTGGATCGTGCACGGCGTGCCACCATGAGGAGTACTATTCGTATAGGGCCGACGCCGGCATTACGGGCCGGCATGCGGCGTTTGCCATTCGAGAGGAACGAGCATGAGTCTGAAGGAGCGTTGGGAAGACACGTGCGCGGACGTTGCGCGCATATGCGAGAGCTGCGGCAGGGCGCCGCAGGACGTGAGGGTCATCGCGGTGAGCAAGACGGTCGAGCCACCCGTCGTGGGGGAGGCGATTGCCTGTGGCGTGACGGATTTCGGCGAGAACCGCGACAAGCCCTTCAACGAGAAGTTCGCCCTCTATCCGGATGCACGTTGGCACTTCATCGGATCGCTGCAATCGAACAAGGCGCGTCACGTCGTGGGCAAGGCCTTCCTCGTCCATTCTCTCGACCGCCTCTCGCTTCTCGAGGCGATCGAGAAGGCCGCGGGCAATCTCGGTTGCGTCCAAGACGCTCTCATCGAGGTTTCGGTCTCGGGCGAGGAGAGCAAGGGCGGAATTCGCCCCGACGAACTTCCCGCCTTCATCGAGCGAATCGCGCAATGCGAGCATGTTGCCTGCAAAGGACTCATGACGATGGCTCCGCGTGGCGACATCGACCTTGCCCGGAAAACATTCGCCGGCTTGCAAAACTTAAGCCAGATGATGTCAAAATATTGCGATGCGCGTGATAGTATTTCCATGAGCGAATTATCCATGGGCATGTCAGAAGATTACCCAGTGGCAATCGAAGAGGGCGCCACCATGGTTCGCATCGGTAGAAGGATTTTTGACGATAACTTCACGGCACTCTAGCGCAGTCATGACTCGGGTGCCTGTTTCATATGAGCGAGGCACTGACTATGAGTCTTTTGGGTGGCATGAAGGACCGGCTCGGATTTGGCGGAAAACCGGAATGGGCTGACGACGAAGACGGGTATTACGAGGACGACGCCATCTACGATGAGGAATACGACGATTACGGGGATCCCGATCCCGCGGAGGGAAGGCGCGCAAGCGGCAATCGCCGCAGCGAGGTCATCTCGTTCGATTCCTACAATCCCAGCAATTTCGAGCACGTGACGCTGTCCTCGGATCGTAAGCCGCGCGTTGCCTCCTACGATAGTCTCGACAGCTCGGCACGTCAGCGCGGCTATTCGTCGCGTTCGTCATCGAGTTCGTACGGACGAAACATCGGCACCTCCGCTTCGAGGCGCGACTCATCGCGGGCGGTGGGCGAGCCCACATGGTCCGCTCCGCAAGATCCGTCCTTTCTGGATTCGTCTGCCCCTGCACGCACGAGCAGGGACCCATACGCATCGCTGGGGTCAGATTTCCTCAAGATCAAGGGCGATCCCGCCGGACGTCTCGAAATCGTGTGCCCCAAGGCTTACGCCGACATCGAAAAGGTCGCCAACGCCGCAAAGGCGGGTAAGACCGTCATCCTCAACGTCGTCGATACCAAGGCGTCGCTTGCCAAGCGCATCCTCGACTTCTCGTTTGGTGTCGCGAGCGCCCTCAACCTCAACGTTGGCAAGGCGGCCGAGCGCGTCTTCGTGATCTCGAAGAGCTCAGAGCCCCTAAGTGACGAGGATCGCGAGTATCTCGTGGCACAGGACGTCCTGAAGATGGAAGATGACAACGCACGTTAGGGCATGATGCGAAACACCATTGCCAATGAACTAAAATCGGTGCTTATCGTCGGTGGCGGACGCATGGGACGGGCGATTGCCCAGGGCATCCTGCACATCGACGGCATGTCCGCGGACATGCTGACCGTTGCGAATCCCGGTCTTGAGAAGCGGACGGAAATCGAGCGCGACCTTGGCGTGCGCACAGTTGCGGATGCCGCGTCCGGCATGCCCGCGCGCTGCATCATCCTCGCGGTAAAGCCCGCCAAGGTTCCCGAGGTCGCCGCGTCACTCGTCGATGCCGGCATAGACGCCTCCACGCTCGTCGTCTCGATTGCTGCGGGCGTCGCGACGAGCAAGCTCGCTTCCATGCTCGGCAATGACATCCCCATCGTGCGCGTCATGCCCAACACGCCGCTCGTCTGTGGCTGCGGCATGTCGGCCGTGAGCGCCGGTGCCGCGGCGAGCGAGGCAGATTGCGAGCTTGTCTGCGCACTCTTCGCCAGCATGGGACGCGCCATCATCGTCGACGAGCGTGAACAGGACGTCGTCTGCGCCGTGAGCGGGTCGGGTCCCGCCTATTTCGAGTTGTTTGCCGAGACGATCGCCCAAAGTGCGGTCGAGCTCGGCATGGATTACGAGGACGCCCTCCAACTTGTCTTGCAGACCATGCTCGGCACGGCTCGCCTCGTCATCGAAACGGGACAGAGCCTCCCCGATGCCATCGATGCGGTGAGCAGCCCGGGCGGTACCACGGTCGCCGCGCTCGATGCCATGCGCGAAGCCGGTTTGCAAGAGGCACTGCGAGACGGCGTCAAGGCGGCCGCATGTCGTTCGAAGGAGCTTGGCGCATGATTTCCTCCACACTCGTCTTTCTTCGTTCTCTCCTGTTGGGCATCTGCGATCTCTACGTCGCTGTCATCCTCATCTACATTCTGATGAGCTGGCTTCCCAACCATCAGTTTGGCTGGGTCGGGGACATCTACCGTGCGCTTGGTCGCATTTGCGATCCGTTTCTCAATGTCTTTAGGCGTATAATCCCGCCTATTGGCGGTATGCTTGACATAAGCCCGATTTTCGCGATTATCGTCGTGCAGCTGGTGGGCCGGCTCATCGCCGCGCTCCTGTAGGAAAGGAAGACTAAACATGGCCATCACAATGCAGGACATCCAGGACGAGGGGTTCGAGCACGCCCTGCGCGGATACGACGTCGGTCAGGTCGACGTGTTCCTCGAGCGCGTCGCCAACGAGGTCGATGCGATGAACAAGCAGATCGCCGACCTGGAATCCCAGCTCAAGGAAGCCAAGGACGAGCTTGCAAAGACGCGCGGCGAGCTTGCCGAGGCAAATGCCGAGGCACTTGCGTCTCCTGACGAGCTCGAGCAGGCCAACCTCGTCGAGCGCGAGCTGCGAAGCGAGCTCGAGGTCGTGAAGGAGCGCCTTGCGGCCGCGACCGCACGTGCCGAGGAGGCCGAGGCGAAGATCGAGCCCATGCAGGAACGTCTCGAGGAAAAGAAGAGCTTGGATAACGCCATCGCCGAGGCGTTCATCGCGGCACAGCGTAGCGCCGCCCAGATCAAGGAGGACGCGCGCATCGAGGGGGATCGCATCTATCGCGAGTCCGAGGCGAAGGCACGCGAGTTCATCCGCGAGTCCCTGGCCAAGAAGGCCGCCATCGACAACGAGATCAAGGCACTCAGCGAGTACTCCCAGAAGTTCCGCGAGCAGTACCTCGACATGCTCGAGCGCTTCACGGCACATGCCAAGGAGGAGTTCAGCAACCTCGCCAATCAGGGCGTGACCGACGAGGCGGTCGAGGCGGAGCTTCCCAAGATAGACATGCGCAGGATTCGCGTCGACGAGGTTTCGGTTGCCGACGTCGAGGAGGAAGACGACGACGAGAAGGACGAGCTTCCGAGACTCTCGACCCAGCAGATTCCCCAGATCAACATTCCCGCCATCCTCCCCGAAGAGGACGAGTAGGGACTCATATGCGCCTGCCCGTGCACGTCACGCCCAAGTCCGGGCGCGGTGAGGTCATCGGATGGCGCGACGGAGCTGATGGCCAGCGCGAGCTCGAGGTGAAGGTCAAGGCGGCTCCGGAAAAAGGCAAGGCGACGAAGGAGGCGATCGCTCTGATCGCCTCCTTCTTTGATGTCCCCAAAAGTTCCGTCACCTGCGTACGCGGTGAGACGAGTCGTCACAAGATGTTCGAGGTTCCTGACTCGGTGAGTATGGATATTTGATTGGGAATAGGCGAGGGCTGGGGATGCCATTTTTCCGCTTCGAAACCCAGGCGCTCCAAAATGGCATCCCCAGCCCTCGTCAACTTCTCCGCTTCGTGTGTCATGGGGTCAGACCCCTTGACACATCTCGCGCTCCTTACGGCTCGCTCCCTTGGACCTCCGCTACACGAAGCGTCCTCTTGCCTCGAAACCCAGGCACTCCAAAATGGCGCCCAATTTCGTCTATCCTTTCGCTTTGAAGTCCAGGTGCTTCAAAATGGCATCCCCCTCCCTCGTCAATCCCTCCGCTTCAAACATGTGTCAGGGACCTGACCCCTGACACATGTGTAGATGCCCTGTGTCTTTGTCTGATTTTGCACGAGACGGGAAATCTCCCTTTTTGTCACTCTTCGTTCGCTATAATCAAGCGCGCAAAAGCGGGCTGGACGATTGCGGCACCCGCTCCTTCGCATGGAGGGGCGTGGTGATGAGGAAAGTCCGGGCTCCGCAGGGCAGGATGCCGGCTAACGGCCGGGCGGGGTGACCCGACGGATAGCGTCACAGAAAAGAAGACTCCCCGCGCGATGCGCGGAGAAAAGCTGAAACGGTGCGGTAAGAGCGCACCAGCGTCGCGGTAACGCGGCGGCTTGACAAGCCCCATCCGGAGCAAGGGCAAATAGGGGTGCCATGGACCGGCCCGGTTCGCACCCGGGTTGCCCGCTAGAGGACGTCGGCGACGGCGTTCGTAGATAAATGATCGTCTTGGATGACAGAACCCGGCTTACAGGCCCGCTTTTGCTACTGAATCACCCAAGCGCGCGAGAATCCGGCAATGACGGCATCCTGGCTTTTGCCGTGGCACGCGCCGTTCCATGACTCGGCGAGCGGGATACGCGAACCGGCATAGTAGTTGGCGGGGTCGGCGCAATAGAAGGTGCCGGTTTCCTCGTCGTAGTCAGTGAGCAAGACGGCGTGGGGAACGCCCGGATCGTATGCGGCGATGCCTTCAGGATGCTGTGCGAGCAGCTCGCGAAGCGATTCCACAGTGCCCGCGACGTCGACGATGCCGACTTCGTAGCCGCCCGTCGCGAAGTGCCATTTGACGCCGGAGGAAGACCAGCCATCGGCTGTGACGGAAGCGAGGTCGATCGACTGCCAGTCGGCCCTGTCGTCGAGGAAGGCCGCCCGGCGCACCATCATCGCGACGGAGGTAATGGTGCAGCGTCCCGAACCGTTTTGGGCGAAGTAGAACTCGCCGGCCCGACTCTCGTCGACGAACGCCTCCTGCTTGGCCGAGACGATGCCGTCGGCAAGGGCGGCCGAGATCTGCTCGGTAAGCTCGGGAGACCTGACGCAAAGCGCGGAGGAGAGTTTCTGCGAGAACGTCGTCGTCTCGACTGCATGGGCAGCCGGGACGGTGAAGAGAAGCGTGGCGAGTGCGAAAGCGGTGCTTAAGAGAAACGCGGTCACGAAAACGGGGACGCGTGCTATGGAGCGTGACATGGTCATCCTTCGGCGTGCATGTTTAATAGACTGATTACCGGTTCGCCCGAAAGGGATGGGCGATTCGCTATGTTAGCGGTTTCGCGAGCATGCGCGTGGCATTTCGCATGCTCGGCACATCATCTGTACGGTTCCTCGACAGTTTCTTCTCGAAACCTTCACATTTGGAGATGCCTAGAAGCGCAACGCGCACACCCAGTTTCCGCCGCTACCGTAGCTGACGACGGCTCCCGTGTGCGGGGCATGGATGTAGTTGGTGCCTCCGGTGGAGATCGCCACATGACCCGGACGCCACAATATGTCGCCCGGGGCCGCGTCGCTCGGGTTGAGTCGTGCGCGTGCCGCGGCGTATTGGGACCTGTCGTAATGGGGGAGGCTGATGCCGATCTGGGCGTAGCACCACATGGTGAGGCCGGAGCAGTCGAACGAGTTGGGACCCGAGGCACTCCAGACGTAGGGGCAGCCAAGGCGTGACACCGCGTAGTCGACGACCGAGCCGTGCGAGGGGATGCTCGAACTGGAGCCGTATCCGCCGCCACCGGAGCTACCCGAACCCGAGGAGGGGTTTGACATCGAGGGGGTGTAAGCCGCCGATGCCGCTGCCTGGCGTTGGGCTTCCGCCTCGCGCTCTTGTGATATGAGCTGCTGGTATTCGGAACTCAGGCTATTGTACTCGGCCTGATAGGCCGCCTCCTGGGCCTCGATGGAGGCCTTGAGCGTCGCCTGGTTGTCGAGTTCGGCCTGCGCGGCCTGCTCGTTGGCGTCGAGCTCCTGCTTGGCGGCATCGAGTTGGGCCTTCGTCTCCTTCGCCTCGTTGACGAGTGTCGCATCATCGGCGTTGAGCTGGTCGAGCATGTCCCAGGTGCTCGCGAAATCGTCGAACGAGCTCGAACCCATGAGAACGTCGAGGTACGAGGTCGCGCCTTCGCGATACATGGCAGTCGCCCTGTTGCCGAGCCGTCCTTGCAGCGACGAGATCTTGGCCGTCGCCTCGTCGATCTTGCCCTGGCATTCCGCGACCTTGGCCGCTGCCGCGTCGTAGGCGTCCTGGGCGGCGTTGAACTGGGAGACCGTCTGCTCGAGTTGCGAGGTCATCGAATCGAGGCGGGCCTTCGCGGCCTGCACCTCGGCACGTTTCTCGGCGCTCGTGACGGCGCTTGCCTGGGGTGTGGCGACGAGGCTCGCGAGTCCCGCCAACCCACCGACGAGCGCGGCGCCCAGAAACGATCTGCGGTTCAGTGATTCTTCCATGTTTTTCACCTGAGGTCTCGGTTGGTGATCGGCCTTGCACGTTTGAGTAAAGCATTTAAGCAGTATCGACTTGCCCATACAAGCTTTCGGCGCATTCCCGACAATTTCACCATGATTTGACATGCAGGATGGCGCTGACGGCGGCTTACGCCTCCGCTTGTCCATGCGCAAGGGGAGATGCCGGTTTGGTGTCGGGCTGATGGTATAGAATGGCGAAACAAGTTCGTAACTGTCCCATCGCGTGATTGCGGGTGAGAAAATGGACATAGCAAAGCTCCAGGCTGCGGGAATCGACTATGAGGACGGTTTGCGCCGCTGCGCCGGCAACGATTCGCTCTACGAGCGCCTGCTCGGGATGTTTGCCCAAGACACGAACTATGCCGAATCCCTCGAGGCGTTCGAGCAAAAGGACTGGGACGGCCTTTTCTCGCACATGCACGAGATCAAGGGCATGAGCAGCAACCTCTCGATGACCGAGGTCTATGCGGATGCGGCGGAAATCGTCGCCTTGCTGCGTGCCCAGGATTACGATGCGATTGCTCCGGTCATCGACAGGCTCAAGACGTCCTATGCCATCGCCGTCGAGGCCATCGGCGTATAGCCCGACATGAAACTCCAGGAAACGCAAGCCGCGACAGGGCGGAGCCGCCGTGCACGATAAGACCATTCTCATCGCCGACAACTCGATCATCAACCGCATGCAGATGGGCGGTATCCTCGCTTCCGAGTACAACATACTCGAGGCGGATAACGGTCACGATGCCCTCGACATCATGCGCGAGCGCGGTGAGGACGGTATCGACGCCGTCTTGCTCGATTTGCACATGCCGGGGCAGACCGGATTCGACGTCCTTGCCGAAAAGCAAGCGAACCCCGCCATCGCCGACATTCCCGTCATCGTCATCACGGCTGACAGCGTGACTGCGGCCGAGGTCCATGCCCTTGACGCGGGAGCCGCCGACTTCCTCACCAAGCCCATCGAGCCGGAGATCATGCGGCGTCGCGTCAGCCTCGTCATAAACGCCCGCGAACTCGAAGAGCAGCGCATGCGCGTGCGCATGCTCGAGGAGGCCGCCTGGATCACCGATCACGATGACCTCACGGGGCTTTACACGAGAAAGGCCTTCCTGCGCGAGATGCAGGGCATGATCGATACCCATCCCGATCAGGAGTACTTGCTCGCCGTCTGGGATTTCGAGAATTTCAAGACCTTCAACGAGCTGTTCGGCACTGCACTGGGTGATAAGATGCTCATCGCCGCCGCTCGTTGCATGGACGACCTGTTTGCCGGTGGTGGCGTGTACGGACGCCTCGGAAACGACAACTTCGTCTTTTGCTTCCGGGAAGGCGATGCCGACATCGAGCAGGTCATGGAGGGCATCATAGGTGACATCAGTCGCCTTCTCTCGCAAAACGGCATCGACTTCGCCCCCTCGCTCGCCACGGGCGTGCACCTCGTCGAGGATACCGATGTCGAGGTGAGCGTCATGCTCGACCGCGCCATGATGGCCCGAAACACCATCAAGGGCGACTACGACCGTCATATCGCCTACTACAATTCCGAGCTCACGGACCGCATGCTCGAGGAGCAGGACATCCTCAACAACATGGAGCACGCCCTCGAAAACGGGGAGTTCCAGGTTCAGCTCCAGCCCGTTTACGGCATTGATTCCAATCAACCCGTAAGCGCGGAGGCGCTCGTTCGCTGGCATCGTCCGGGGCACGGCATCGTCTCTCCCGGCGTGCTCGTTCCGCTCTTCGAGGAAAACGGCTTCATCTCGAAGATGGACCACAGCATCTGGGAGCAGGTTTGCCAGATCCTCGCCAGCCGCCACGATCGCGGACTTCCCGAGATTCCCATTTCGGTCAACCTCTCCCGTCGGAGCATCTTCAACTCCTCGCTCTATGACGAAATCGTTGCCCTCGTCGAGAAGTACGGCATCGAGCCGAGACTGTTCCGCATCGAGGTCACGGAATCCTCGTACACCGAGAACATCGACCTCGTCATTTCCATGGTCACGCGCTTGCAGGATTACGGCTTCACCGTCCTCATGGACGATTTCGGTAGCGGGTACTCGTCCTTCAACGCCTTCAGCGACATTCCCGTCGACATCCTCAAGGCAGACATGGTCTTCATGCGCAACCTCGAGCGCAACCCGCGTGTCGCAAGCGTGTTCACTTCCATCGTCAACATGGCCCACAGCCTCGGCATTCCCGTCATCGCCGAGGGAGTGGAGACGCAGGAGCAATACGAGTTCCTGCATTCCGTCGGCTGCGATTACGCCCAGGGCTACTACTGCGCGCGTCCCATGGACCCGGACGCCTTCGAGGCGCACGTCGACGGACGGTGAGCGCCGGCATCGCGATTCATCTTGCGAGATGCCGGAAACAATGCCCCAAAATGGATTTTTTTCTTGCATACACCCGGTAAAGGTGTATAAAAGTGACCATTACATTCAGAAGGGAAGGGAAACGCCATGAATCCGAACATCAAGGAAATAAGCAACCGGATTCGCTCGATGCGCGAGGATCTCGACCTGTCGCTCCAGGAAATGGCCGAGGCCACGGGACGTACGGTCGCCGAATACGCGGCGCAGGAGTCCGGCGAGGAGGACCTTTCCTTCACCTTCCTATATAAGTGCGCGAACGTCTTTGGCGTCGACGTCATCGAGCTGCTCACCGGCGAGTCCCCGCATCTGCGCGGCTATTCGCTCGTACGTGCCGGTGAGGGCCTCTCGATTAAGCGCCATGCCGGGTTCGAGTACCTGCACAAGGCGCCGCACCTCGGCAACAAGCTTGCCGAGCCCTTCCTCGTCACGATTCCCTACGTCGAGGAAGACCAGGACAAGCCCATTCACCTTTCCTATCATAAGGGGCAGGAGCTAGATTACATTATCTCGGGCCACCTTCGGTTTTCGTATGAGGGTCATACCGAAGATTGCGGCCCAGGTGACGTACTCATGTACGACTCGGCGCGAGGTCATGGACTTCTCGCCCTCGATGGCGAGCCGGTCGTACTCTTGGCTGTCGTTATAGAGCCATCTGACAAACAGGTAATCTAGCATTATGAGAAGGAACCATGAGAAACATAAACCTGCGCTACGTAGAGGAGACCTACGCTAAGGACAAGACGCTTCAGTCGTTTTCGCTTCACTATCCCGATACCTTCAACTTCGGCTATGACATCGTTGACGACATAGCCGTGAACGACCCCACCCGCCGTGCAATGGTCTGGTGCAATCCGGAAGGCGAGGGGCATGTCTTCACCTTCGCGGACATGAAGACCTGGTCGGATAAGACGGCAAACTTCCTCAAATCGCTCGGCATCGGCAAGGGCGACATGGTCATGGTCATCGTCCGACGTCACTACCAGTTCTGGTTCATCGCGACGGCGCTCGCCAAGCTCGGTGCTATCATGGTGCCCGCTACCTTCATGCTCAAGGAACATGACCTCGAGTATCGCCTCAATAATTCCGAAGCCAAGGCAATCATCGCGACCTCAGTGGGCGATATTGCCGACATCATCGATAACGTGCGCGAAAACTGCCCGAGCGTCGAGTCATTCGTTCTCGTGAACGGTGCCGGTGGGGGTACGACGGGGCTCACCGGGGACGGCGAGCTCGACGTCGAGGAAGGCACGCTCGTCGGCAGTGTACTGAGCGGTCCCGAGGGCATCTGCGCCGCCCCGATTGACCGGGACGGTTGGATCGACTTCAACACCGGCGTGCGCAACGCGTCGCAAGACTTCGAGCGCGTGCAGACCAACGTCTACGATCCCATGCTCATGTACTTCTCGAGCGGCACGTCGGGCAATCCCAAGATGGTCCTGCACAATTCGACCTACGCGCTCGGTCATATCCCGACCGCCAAGCATTGGCATAACGTGCGGCCCGACGGCATTCACTTCACGATCGCCGACACCGGTTGGGGCAAGGCCGTGTGGGGCAAGTACTACGGTCAGTGGATCATGGAGGCGTGCGTCTTCACGTATGACTTCGACCGTTTCCATCCGGCCGAGATCCTCGACCTCATCGACAAATACCAGATCACGACGCTGTGCTGTCCGCCCACGATGTATCGTCTGATGATGCAGGAGGATTTCGAGCGTTTCGATCTTTCCTCGCTCGAGTACTCCACCACGGCCGGAGAGGCACTCAATCCCGACCTCTTCGACTTCTGGAAGGCCAATACCGGCCTCACGATCTTCGAGGGATTCGGACAGACCGAGACGCCGCTCACCTGTGCGAACCTTACTCATTCGGTTCCGCGTCCCGGCTCGATGGGAAGGCCCAACCCGCTCTACGAGCTCGAGATAAAGCGCGATGACGGGAGCCGCTGCGATGTGGGTGAGACGGGCGAGATCTGCATCAAGATGGACCCGCGTCCCGAGGGCATCATGATGGAGTATTACCGCAACCCGGAGAAGACCGACGATGCCATCTACGATGGCTGGTACCACACGGGCGACATGTGCTGGAGCGACGAGGACGGCTTCTTCTGGTACGTCGGCCGCAACGATGACGTCATCAAATCGAGCGGTTATCGCATCGGCCCCTTCGAGATCGAGAGCGTGCTGCTCGAGCACGATGCGGTGCGCGAGTGCGCCGTCACGGGCGTGCCTGACCCCGTACGTGGCAAGGCCGTCAAGGCGACCATCGTGCTTGCCGACGGCTACGCGCCATCCGATGCGCTCACCACGGAGTTGCAGCGTTGGGTCAAGCGCCGTACCGCGCCGTACAAGTTCCCGCGTATCGTTGCCTATGTCGACGAGCTTCCCAAGACGGTCAATGGCAAGATCCGCCGTGCCGCGATTCGCGACAACGACGAGAACGAGAACAAGGACGGTCTGGTCTGATGGGCTGCCTGCCGAGCGCGCTCGAGGCGGCTCTCGCCCCCATCACGATCATCGCTGGTCATTACGGAGCGGGCAAGACCAATCTTTCCGTCAACCTCGCCCTCGACCTCGTGCGCGATCGACGTGCGGTGACGCTCGTCGATCTCGACATCGTCAACCCGTACTTCCGCGCGAGCGAGCAGCGCGGCCTGCTCGAGCAAGCTGGCGTGCATCTTGTCGCACCGGTGTTCTCGGAGGCCGGGACGAGCCTCGACGTGCCGAGTCTCACGGGCGCCATCATGCCCGCGCTCGAGGATGCGGATGACGAGCATCTCGTCATCGTCGATTTGGGTGGCGACGATGCGGGCGCCACGGCGCTTGGTCGCTTCTCGCGGGTGGTGCAAGCACATTCGCATGCGATGCTGTATGTCCTCAATCGTCACCGCAATCTCATGGCAGATCCTGTCGAGGCCGTTCAGAACCTGCGTGAGATCGAGGCTGCGACGCATCTGCATGCGACGGGTCTGGTCGACAACGCCCACCTCAAGGACGAGACCGACGAGATCGCCTTGCGTGACGACGACGGATATGCCGAGACGGTTTCCGAGTTATCCGGTTTACCTCTCGTGGCAAAGACCGTCCCCGAAGGGCTCGTTGGGGATACGGAACAAGTTTTTACAGGTACGAAATATGCCCCGTTGGTCTATCCTGTACGTTTACATGTCAAGAATCCCTGGGAATGATCGAGTCGAGAGAGGAGCTTACACATGGCGAAAATGATCGTTGACGATGCATTTTGCAAGGGCTGTGGCCTCTGCGTCGATGCATGTCCGCTGCACATTGTCGAGCTCGACCAGGACAAGATAACGGACAAGGGCTATCACCCGGCGCATTGCATCGACACGGATGCCTGCACGGGCTGCTGCTCTTGCGCGCTCATGTGCCCCGACGTCGCGATTACGGTATGGAGGTAGGCACGATGTCAGAGAAAGTGCTCATGAAGGGAAACGAGGTGCTGGCGGAAAGCGCGATGCGCGCCGGCTGCAAGTACTTCTTCGGATATCCCATCACACCGCAGACCGAACTGTCCGCCTACATGTCCAAGCACATGCCCAAGATCGGCGGAACCTTCCTGCAGGCCGAGAGCGAGGTGGCGGCTATCAACATGGTGTATGGTGCGGCAGCCGCCGGCGCACGTGTCATGACTTCCTCCTCGTCCCCGGGCATCTCGCTCAAGAGCGAGGGCGTTTCCTACATCGCCGGTGCCGATTTACCCGCCGTCATCATCAACGTCATGCGTGGTGGTCCGGGTCTGGGCTCTATCCAGCCCTCCCAGTCGGACTACTGGCAGGCGACGCGCGCCTTGGGCCACGGCGATTTCCAGATGGTCGTCTACGCGCCCTCGACCGTCCAGGAGATGGCCGACTACGTCGCCAAGGCGTTCGACGTCGCGGACGAGTACCGCACGCCGGTCATGATCTTGCTCGATGGCCTGCTGGGCCAGATGATGGAGCCGGTCGAGCTTCCCGAGCCAAAGGAGAGCATTCCCGACAAGCCGTGGGCGTGCACGGGTACCAAGGGCAAGCGCGAGCATAATATCGCGAACTCCCTCTATCTCGACGCCGATCTGCTCGACCAGACCAACCGCGACCGCTATGAGCGTTACGACAAGATCAAGGCGACCGAGCAACTCTCTGAGGAGTATCTCTGCGACGATGCCGATATCGTCGTCGTGGCATTCGGTGCCGCGGCCCGTATTGCGCGCAACGCCGTGAACGCCGCTCGCGAACAGGGCATCAAGGCCGGCCTGTTCCGTCCCATTACGCTCTGGCCGTTCCCGGCCGATGCGCTCGAGAGGACGACCGGCCATGCCAAGGGCTATCTCTCGGTCGAGATGAACATGGGCCAGATGGTCGAGGACGTGCGCCTCGTTGTCAACGGACGTGCGCCAGTCGAGTTCTTCGGACGCACGGGTGGCGTCATCCCGACGCCTGCCGAGGTGCTCGACGCCATCGTCGCATTCGATCAGAAAGTGGGTGAGTAACATGGCGGAGAAGGAGGAGAAGGTCGTCTTCGAGCGTCCCGATGCGCTGTTGCCCGTCGTGACCAACTTCTGCCCGGGCTGCACCCACGGCATCGTGCATCGTCTGGTCGCCGAGGCCATCGACGAACTCGGCATCGAGGGCAAGACGGTGGGCGTCACGCCCGTCGGCTGTTCCGTCCTGGGATACAACTTCTTCGGCTGCGACATGGTCGAGGCCGCTCATGGGCGCGCACCTGCGGTCGCGACCGGCATCAAGCGTGTGCTGCCGGATAACGTCGTCTTTGCCTATCAGGGCGATGGTGACCTCGCTTCCATCGGCACGGCCGAGACCGTGCACGCTGCCACGCGTGGCGAGAACATCACCATCATCTTCATCAACAACGCGATCTACGGCATGACCGGTGGCCAGATGGCTCCCACGAGCCTGCCGCATCAGGTTACGCAGACCTCGCCCTACGGTCGCGACACCTCGAGTGCCGGCTATCCCGTGCGCATTTGCGAGTTGCTTGCCACGCTCGATGGCCCCGCGTATCTCGAGCGCGTCACCGTGGATACGCCCGCGCACGTGCGCAAGGCGAAGAAGGCCATCAAGAAGGCGTTCCAGAACCAGGTCGACGGCGTGGGCTACTCGCTCGTCGAGGTCGTCTCGACCTGTCCGACCAACTGGGGCATGACGCCGCAGGAGTCCTTCGAGTGGATGCGCGAGAACATGCTGCCGTACTACCCGCTCGGCGTGTATCGTGACGTGCTGGCCGAGGGCTACGAGAGCGTTGCCGCCGCGGCGCTCGACCGCGCCAAGGACAGCAAGATCGTTGCCGAGGGAGGTGCGCGCTAATGAGCAAGGAAATGCGCTTCATCCTCTCCGGATTCGGTGGCCAAGGCCTGCTCTTCGGCGGCAAGGTCATCGCGTATACGGGTCTCATCGAGGATCGTCAGGTCTCGTGGCTGCCCTCGTACGGTCCCGAGATGCGCGGCGGTACCGCCAACTGCTCGGTCACGTTGTCCGACGAGCCCATCGGGTCGCCGCTCATCACCAATCCGATGGCGGTCATCGCGATGAACCAACCTTCCGTCGACAAGTTCGAAGCCGATATCGTGCCCGGCGGCATTATCGTCATAGATAGCGCGCTTACCAACAGCGGTCCTGTGCGTGACGATATCACCTCGTTCATGATTCCCGCGACTTCGGCTGCCGAGGAAGAGGGCCTCAAGGGTCTCGCGAACATCGTGTGCGTGGGCAAGCTCTGGGCTGAGACACAGTTTTGCCAGCGTGAGACGCTCGATGCGGCCATTCGCAAGGCCGTTCCAGCACGCAAGGCCGCGATGGTCGAGAAAAACCTCGCTGCGCTTGAGCTTGGCATAGGACTGTAGGGAGCCTGACATTGGTCTAACCAAGAACGGCTCCTCAATGTGGGGAGCCGTTCTTGGATGTACGTGGTACTGTATGGGATTTACGCGCTGCATGCTTTTTGCAACGTGTGAGAGATATCAATGGTAAGGAGAAAGGCAATGAGCGAAGAGGCAATCGAGAACAAATTGGGAACGAAGATCACGACGCTGCGCGAGGCGCATCATCTTACGCAGCAAGACCTGGCAGATCGCTGCCAGTGCGATATCGAGACCATCCAGGGTCTCGAAAACGGTGAACTCCCGCCTTCGCTTGCACCCCTTATCAAGATCACGCGTGCGCTTGGCGTGCGCCTCGGCACCCTCATGGACGATGACGAGGCCCGTGGGCCACTCTACATCTCGCAGGAGCAGATGAAGGAGGTCACGCGCCTCAAGAGTCTCGAGACGAATAACGATGCGGGTGACCTGTCCTACTTCAGCCTTGCGGCGGGCAAGCCCTCGCGCCATATCGACCCCTTCATCATCACCGTCGACCCTTCCGGCGAGACGAGCCACAAGCTCGTCGGCCATGAGGGTGAGGAGTGGCTCTACGGCATGGAGGGCGAGATCGAGATCGAGTACGGCAAGGAGCTCTTTGTGCTGCACCCGGGTGAATCCATTTACTACGATTCCATCGTTCCGCACGAAGTGCGCGCGCACGACGGCCAGAAGGCCAAGTTCCTCGCTGTCGTGTACACGCCGGTCTAGAGGGGGCTGGTGCTGACGATGACAGAAATCATACAAGAGTCACCGGCCTACATGGCCACCGACCACCTCATCACCGAAAACGGATGGACGCAGGAGGAGATTGACTTTCGCCTCGAGCGAGCGGCAGAGATCATGCAGCCGTCTGCTCGCGAGGACGGTAGTGTCCCTGTTTTCGGCGACCAGGACTATCCACTGCTTTCCGAGATGACGCTCGGCGATTACCTGCGCTTCCAGACCGAGATCGATCCCGATCACGAGTTCATGGTCTATCCTGACCGCGACTTGCGTTGGACGTACGCCGAGTTCAACGAGCGTAGCGACTTGCTCGCGCGCGGCATGCTCTACATCGGCATGCGTCCGGGCGACCATCTGGGCGTATGGGCACGCAACATCCCAGATTGGGTCACCTTCATGTACGCGTGCGCCAAGATCGGCGTCGTCATGGTCACGATGAACCCGGTCTTCAAGTCCAACGAGCTCGACTATGTGCTCAAGCAAAGCGACATGAAGGCGCTGTGCATCATCGACCAGTATCGCGACATCGATTACAAAGGAATCATCCGCGACCTGGTACCGGAATCGCTCACGCAGCAGCGTGGCTACCTCAACACCGAGGAGTATCCCTTCCTCAAGAACCTCATCTACATGGGGCCCGAGAAGCACCGTGGTTTCTACAGCGTGCCCGAGCTGCTCTTGCTCGGCGAATACGTCGATGCCGAGGAGCTCGACAAGGTCACTCGCTCCTTTGACAACAACGACTGCTGCATGATGCAGTACACGAGCGGAACGACGGGCTTTCCCAAGGGCGTCATGCTCACGCATCGCAACATCCTCAACGATGGCTTCTTCATCGGCGAGGGCATGAAGCTCACGCCCAATGACCGCGTGTGTCTGCCCGTACCGTACTTCCACTGCTTCGGTTGCGTGCTCGGCATCATGGCCATTCTCACGCACCGCTGCACCATCGTCGGTATCGAGGACTTCGACGCCGAGATGGTCCTGCGGGCCATCGACCGCGAGAAGGCGACTGCGGTGTACGGCGTTCCCACCATGTACATCGCCGAGCTCAACCATCCGGACTTCGACAAGTATGACATGTCCTCCCTGCGCACCGGCATCATGGCCGGCTCCCCGTGCCCTCCTGCCACGATGCAGGAGGTCATCGACAAGATGAACATGCGCGATATCACCATTTGCTACGGGCTCACCGAGACGAGTCCCGTGTTCACGCAGACGAGCGTCGACGATGATGTCGAGCACAAGTGCACGACGGTGGGACGCAAGCACCCGCCGGTATCGGTCAAGGTCGCCGACGTCAACACGGGCGAGCCTCTGGGTCCGGGCGAGCATGGCGAGCTGTGCTGCCGTGGCTACAATGTCATGAAGGGCTACTACAAGATGCCCGAGGAGACGGCCAAGGCCATCGACGAGGAAGGCTACCTGCATTCCGGCGACATGGGCACCATCGACGAGGAGGGCTACTTCCGCGTCACGGGTCGCATCAAGGACATGATCATCCGCGGTGGCGAGAACATCTACCCGCTCGAGGTCGAGAACTTCCTGCTCACGATGCCCGGCGTGCTCGATGCGCAGGTCGTGGGTTGTCCCGACGAGAAGTACGGCGAGGTCGTGACGGCCTTCATCCGCACGCGCGAGGGCTACGAGGACATGACGCAGGAGGACGTGCGCGAGTACGCGATCCCGCGCATCGCCCGCTTCAAGGTACCCAAGTTCGTCTTCTTCGTCGACGAGTTCCCCATGAATCCGGCCAACAAGATCCAGAAGTTCAAGCTGCGCGACATGGCCAAGGAGCTTACCGGCCGCACCGACCAAGAGGTCTTTGACGAGGAGTGACGCGTTAGTCGAATTGTGAGTTGGATAACTAAGCGCAACATCTTTTGCGGGGCATCTGATTGAAGATGTGATAAAATCAGTTTGCGCTCTGGCTGATACCTGTAGGTAACACCCGGAGCGCTTACTTTATCCTTATGAGCCTATTTTCGCATGTCAGCATATATACGCTCCCATACTTGAATGCTTGGCTTCGTCTTAAATACTCTGCAAGTTTTTCGTCGGTCAGGCATTTGTTTTCACTATTGTCGAATACCACGCTCGTTGCATTAAGCTTCTTGCTCGCGTTTTTGAGATGGCCATTTATCGTGTTGTACGATGATGCGCTGTTCAGGACTTTTATCTCCATTCCATTATCTAGGTCTGCATAGTTGAGGGAGTGACCTGTAGGCTTGCCGTTTCTATCAAGCTCTTGGACATTGTCATTGACAAAGCAGCATCGAATGCCGTGCCTGCTGAGTTTTTCTGCAGTTCGAATTTCATGTGAGCAATGAGTTTCTTTGAAGATGCGCATATCTTCATTTTCAAATGTCACCTTCGGAGTCTTATCGCTGTCTGACAAGTGCCTATCGAAAACTTGCATTACTCACCGCTCTGTTGTCACCCGTATCCCGTCTGCAGAAAAGCCGATGGTGATGGCGCCTTGTTCGTCGGTGCGGTAGATGCGTGTTCCGACGTCATTCAGCATGCGCAGCGTCTCGGCGTTGGGATGCCCGTACTTGTTGTCGGCTCCCACGCTTATAAGCGCGATCTCTGGCGCGAGCCGTGTGAGCTGCTCGTCCGTCAGGCCGCCCTTGCTGCCGTGATGGGCGACCTTGAGGAAGTCGATGTCACCCACCCGTGATGTGACTCCCTCCATCGCGGTGCTCTCCGCATCGCCCGTGAGGAGGCCGCGCGCCTCGATGCTGCCGTCGCCATCCGCATCGAACTCGAGCAGGCCGACGAGGCTGTCATCGTTCTCGCTTTCTCCGCCTGCTTGCGGTGCGACGATGGTCAGCGCGAACTCGCCGGCACGCAACGTCGATTCGGGCCGCACGCCTTCGGCACCACGGCCGCCCGTTACCCAGCGTGCGGATTCGAGGACCGGTTCCATGAACCTCTCGTCGAGCAAATCGGAATGCACGTACACGTGGTCGATGCCGATGATTCCGGCAAGTTCGCGCAGTGCGCCGGCGTGGTCGGCATCCTTGTGCGTGATGACGACTGCATCGAGATGCGTCACGCCTTGCTCAGCAAGCTCGCGCAGGAGCACATCGCCCCTCTCGCCCGTGTCGACGAGCATGTTTGCCTTCCCACTTTGCACGAGCATGCTGTCGCCCTGTCCGACGTTCAGCATGACGACGCGCGAGCCTGTCGGGCCAGGTTGCACCGCGAGCTGCCCGAAACCAAGCGTGAAGACGAGGATGACGGGAAGGGAGAACGCGATGCAAATGCCCGGCATTCGCAGGACCTGTCCATGTCTGGACGATTCACGTCCGGGTAGATGCCGACGGGGGAGGGGCCATGCAATCCAGAGGCAGGCGAAGACAATGCAGAAGAAGATGCCGAGTACCTCTGTGCCACTCGAGAGTGGCAGGCATGCGCCGGGGATGTTCGCAAGACAGCGCACGCACGAGGCGCAGCACGATGCGATGGCCGCCGTAAATTGCAACAGCATGTTTCCGACGGGTGCGAGCACAATGCCGAAGACGAGCGCGATGACACCCAGGCACAGCGCAGCCGTAACCAGGGGAGCCGTAATGAGATTCGCGACGGGCGAGATGAGGGGGAGTTGGGCGAACTGTGCGACGGTCACCGGAAGCGTCAGGCACGACGCGGCAAGCGTTGCCGCCATCGAGGAGGATACGAACTCGGGGAGACGAGGAAGGGCATGGGCGAGCCAGTAGCTCGCCCATGCGCCAAAGACGACGAGGCCGAACACCGAGAGCACCGAGAGCTGGAACCCGAGCGAGAACGCCATGGGAGGGGAGAGCCCGAGAAAGACGAACACGCACAACGCAAGGCCGCTCGGTACATGGGCACGTTGCCTCGTCATTCCCAAGACGAGCGCGACCGAGTACATCGTGCAGGCACGTATCGCCGATGCGGCAAAGCCCGTGATCGCCACGTACACGATAAGCGCGGCGACGAGCATGGCGCTGCGCACCCCGCGTCGCAGGGGAGTGCGGGCGAGCACGGCGGAGAGCAGCATGGTGACGATGGCGAGATGCGTTCCCGAGACGGCCATGAGGTGGGCAAGCCCCGTTGTCTGGAACGCCTGCTCGAGCTCCGAATCTGCATATATCGTCTTATTGCCGAGTAGCACGCCGGCAAGAAGCCCGGCGGCATCTCCGCCGAGCGCGGCGATGTGCTCGAACGATTCGTCACGAAACGAGGTTACGAGTCCGCGCAGTCCCGCGCTGCATCCCAGTTCCTCGACATTCATTGCTCGCAGCGTGCCCGCGAAGCCGTTTTGGTGGTTCCAGCGTCCGCTGTCATCCGGCTTGGGTACCGAGACGCTTCCCGTGACCGCAATCCGATGTCCGGCGAAAAGCCCTTCGTTATCCTTGGGCCAGATGACCCGGACACGTATCGCATCGGGACCATCGCCCATCTGCGCGTTCGAGACATAGCCGTAATCGCGTCTTACCGGGTCGCCAATCAGGTCAAGCTCGATCGTGACATCCTGCTCTAGTATCGCGGGAAGCCGTTCGGCATCGTTGGCCCATCCTGTCCAAAAGCAAAACCCGCAGACGAATGCGCTGGTAAACGCCATGAGGATGATTGCGATGCCCGAGCGCGTGAGGTGGGAGATGGCGTTTCTGGCGTGCTGCGGCGCGAGCCGTCGCCACGCGAGCACGATGAGGATGGTGACGAGTGCCGTGCCGGCAACTTCCAAGACAAGGTCATGCATCTCGAGCTCATCCGCATACATGCGCCATGTCAGCTCTTCTGCCAGGTAAATTGCCATCCATGCGCTCAGGGCTGCGAAAAGGAGGGGAGGTAGCGATGGGCGGGCGGGTGTCTCGAGTGAAGGTAAGCTCATACGCAGATCTTGTCCTTGAGGTTCGCGAAGCGCGTCTCGCCGATACCCGAGACGTTTTGCAGGTCCTCGATTCTCGCGAAACGACCGTTTGCCTCGCGATAGGCGATGATGCGCTCGGAAAGCGCGGGCCCCACGCCCGAGAGCTCCTGGAGTTCTTCGGCGCCTGCCGTGTTGATGTTGATTTTCGCCTCTTTCTTCGTCGATGAGCCAGTTTTGCTCGAGCTTGTGTTCGTCTGCTCTCCATCCTGTGCTTGCTCGATGGTCGGTATAGTGACTTGCTCGCCGTCAGCGAGCTTCTGGGCGAGATTCGCGGCGCCGGGCAACGCGTTTGCGGCAAGGCCACCTGCCGCCTGAATGGCCTCGCCCACGCGCGCATTGGCTGGCAGCGTATAGAGCCCTGGAGCGTTGACCGCGCCTTCGACATCGACCACGATTGAAGCTTGCGTCATGGCCGATTCGCTGGCCGCCGAGCCCGATGCTTCCTGGGGCGGACTCGCGTTTGTTGCAACGAAATCCGCGTTCGCCTTTGGCCAGAAGTGCCATATGCCCACGAGTACGAGCGCAAGCGCGATGATGAGCGTACCAACGAGTACGGGACGGGAAAGCTCGGCGAGTCCTGCTCGTCTCAGGAGCGAATGTGCTTTCAGGGATAGTTCCTCGGCGTCCATCTGACCTCCACTGCGTTCGTCTCTCGCGCGATGATAGGTGAGGTCCATCCGTGCGAACCACCTCGAGAACCTGGGCGAAATCGGGGTCACGTGCGACCGAAATCCGACATCTGCAAATTAATCCGTGCTTTCGCTTGACGGGTCGTGATTGATTCCGTAATATGCAATCTCGCGCCGCATAGGGTTCGGCACTTGTTACTGGGGTGTCGTCTAATGGTAGGACAGCGGATTCTGGTTCCGTCAGTGAGGGTTCGACTCCTTCCACCCCAGCCAACGGCGCGTTGACATGGCCCGTTCGTCTAGCGGTTTAGGACGCCGCCCTCTCAAGGCGGAGATCACCGGTTCGAATCCGGTACGGGCTGCCAAGAACACTGAAGGCCGGGATGCACCCGGCCTTCTTGCTTGAGGGAAGCTTGCCATGGCGGATAACGACTTTCTCCCCGTATACCTCATCGTCGGCGCCGACGAGCTCAAACGAGAGTTCGTCTACGGGCGTCTCAACGAGCGCATGGCAAAGCTCGGCGATCTCGACTTCAACAAGGACGTGCTCGAAGGTGGGTCGCTCGCCCCCGACGAGCTCACGGCGGCTTGCAATACGATGCCGTTCATGAGCGAGAAGCGCCTCGTCGTCATCCAATCTGCGGAGCGTCTCAAGAAGGCGGCGCAAGAGGCCATCGTCTCGTATCTCGAGAGCCCCAACGATACGACCGTCCTCGCGCTCATCGCCGAGAAGCTCGCGAAGAACACGCGTCTGTACAAGGCGATCGCCAAGGTCGACAAGAAGGCCGTCATCGATTGCAGCCCGCTCGGCGCACGTGAGCTGCCGCAGCAAGTGCAGCAGTTTGCCCAGAGCAAGGGCGTGAGCATTACGCGCCCGGCGGCCGAGGAGCTCATCTCGCTCATCGGCGAATCGACCATCCACCTCGACGGCGAGCTGACCAAGATGGCCATTGCCCTGGGGCGTGGCGCCGTCATCGACTTGCCCGAGGTGCAGGCGTACGTCGCTCGCGTCGCCGAGCCCAAGCCCTGGCACTTGAGCGATGCGCTTGCGGAACGCGATGCGACGAAATGCGCAGTCCTACTCGCGCGCATGAGCGCCCAGTCACCTTTTGGCCTGCTGACCATGTGCGTCAACAGGATTCGCGACCTGCTTGTCGCAAAGGACTTGCAGGGTCAGGGAACCGGCGCGCTTGCCTCCGCGCTCGGGCGGCCTGATTGGCAGGTGAAGAACTACGGACGGTGGGCAAGCGGATTTTCCGAAGCCGAGCTCGAGGCCGCGCTCGTCGGGGCCGTTGCCTGCGACCGGGCGATGAAGACGGGTGCCGACCAGCAGGCGACCTTCGAACGCTGGGTCTTGGACGTCTGCACGCGTCGAGTTTCACATTCGTCGATGAGATGACGCGCAACTGTGATATCATCTCGTAGTTTCGTCGCACCCCACTGCGAGAGACAATGGGTTTCATCGAAAGGAAAAGCCGGAAATGGCGAACATCAAAAGTCAGAAGAAGCGTATCAAGACCAACGAGAAGGCCCGTCTGCGCAATCGCGCCGCCAAGGCCGAGATGAAGACCGCCGTGCGCCGCGTGCGCGAGGCCGTCGAGGCCGGCGACAAGGCACTCGCGACCGAGGCTGCCAGCAAGGCCTGCCGCCTGTTCGACAAGGCCGTCAGCAAGGGCATCATCCACAAGAACCAGGCCGCCAATCGCAAGAGCGGTGTCATGGCCCTGGCCAATAGCCTCGACAAGTAGCTTTAGGGCTTTTTGGGCTTCTCGGGAGGCCGCCCTCATGATGGGGCGGTCTCCTTTTTCACGTTGACGTTCCTGCGTTAGAATGAGTCCCATGGACCGCTCGCATATCAGAAACTTCTCCATCATCGCGCACATCGACCATGGCAAGTCGACCATCGCCGACCGCATTCTCGAGATGACGAACACGGTCGCCTCGCGCGACATGGTCGAGCAGGTGCTCGATTCGATGGATATCGAGCGCGAGCGTGGCATCACCATCAAGTCACAGGCCGTCTGCGTTCTCTACGAGGCCGACAACGGCGAGACATACCAGTTCAACCTCATCGACACGCCGGGTCACGTCGATTTCACCTACGAGGTCTCGCGCTCGTTGGCGGCATGCGAGGGTGCGGTTCTCGTCGTGGATTCCACCCAGGGCGTCGAGGCGCAGACGGTCGCCAATGCTCTGCTCGCCATGAACGCCGACCTCGAGATCATTCCCGTCATCAACAAGGTCGACTTGCCCGCCGCCGACCCCGAGCGCGTGCGTGCCGAGATCGAGGAGGGTCTCGCGATTCCCGCCGACGAGGCGATACTCACCTCGGGCAAGTCGGGTATCGGCGTGCATGACCTGCTCGAGGCCATCGTCGAGCGCATCCCGGCGCCGCAAGGCGACGCCAACGCACCGCTCAAGGCCCTCATCTTCGATTCGTACTTCGATGCCTACCGTGGTGTCGTCGCGCTCATCCGCGTCGTCGACGGTTCGATCAAAGCCCGTCAGAAGATTCGCTTCATGGCGACGAAGAACGAGTGCGAGGTCGAGGAAGTGGGTGTGCGTCGTCCGGCCGAGACTCCGGTCGACGAGCTCAAGGTCGGCGAGGTCGGCTATCTCGTTACGGGCCTCAAGGATCCGCGCATGGTCAAGGTCGGCGATACGGTCACGCTCGCGAAAAACGGTGCCGCCGAGCCCCTGCCCGGATACCGTGACGTCAAGCCGATGGTCTACACGGGACTGTTTCCCATCGATGCCGACCAGTATCCGGCTCTGCGCGATGCCCTCGACAAGCTCACGCTCAACGATCCGGCACTTGTCTACGAACCCGAGACGAGTCAGGCGCTCGGCTTCGGGTTTCGCGTCGGCTTCCTCGGCTTGCTGCACATGGAGGTCGTCAAGGAGCGCCTCGAGCGCGAGTTCGGGCTCGATCTCATCGCGACGGCACCCTCGGTCGAGTATCATGCCTACCTCACCGATGGCGAGGAAGTGACCGTCCATTCCCCGCAGGATATGCCCGATCCCTCGTCCATCGAGCGTATCGAGGAGCCGTACGTCAAGGCGGACATCATCATCCCGCCCGACTACATCGGTGCGGTCATGGAGCTTTCGACCGAGCGTCGCGGCAAGTTCATCGACATGCAGTACCTCTCGACGACTACCGTCGAGCTCAAGTTCGAGATGCCGCTCTCCGAGCTCATCATGGACTACTTCGATTCGCTCAAGAGCCGCACCAAGGGCTATGCATCGCTTGACTACGATGTCTGTGGCTATCAGGCGAGTAATCTCGTCAAGCTCGAGATACTGCTCGCAGGCAATCCCGTCGACGCGCTTTCGGCGATTGTGCACAAGGACGCCGCCTACACGCGTGGCAAGGCCCTGTGCGAGAAGCTCAAGGAAATCATCCCCCAGCAGCTCTTCGAAGTGCCTATACAGGCTGCCGTGGGCAGCAGGATCCTGGCGCGCCAGACGGTGCGCGCGCGTCGCAAGGACGTGTTGGCCAAATGCTATGGCGGTGACATCACGCGCAAGCGCAAGCTGCTCGAGAAGCAGAAGGCGGGCAAGAAGCGCATGAAGAACATCGGCAACGTCGAAGTTCCGCAAGAGGCGTTCATGGTCATCCTCTCCGTCGACGACGAGTAGCGCCTCTTGGCAAATCTAGACACATACCTCGCCACGCCTCTTTGGCTCGCGCCGATGGCCGGCGTGACCGATCGCGCTTTCAGGAGCCTGTGCCTTCGACATGGCGCAGGGCTCACGTTTTCCGAGATGGTGAGTGCCAAGGGCCTCGAGTACAATGGTGTCAAGACCTTCGCCCTGACCGATCCCGCCGAAGATGAAGCCGTGCTCGCCGTGCAGCTCTTCGGCTCGGAGCCCGATTGCATGGCGCGCCAGGCCGTTCGTGTCGCCGAGCGTCTGGGCGATAGGCTCGCGCTTATCGACGTGAACATGGGTTGTCCCGTACGCAAGGTCGTGCGACGCGGCGAGGGGTCGGCTCTCATGCAGACCCCCAAACTGGCGTCCGATATCATACGTAGCATCGTGGATGCCGTCGATGTTCCGGTCACCGCGAAGTTCAGGAGCGGGTGGACGAACGAGGAGAAGAACGCCGTCGATTTCGCCAAGCGCCTCGAGCAGGCGGGTGTCTCGCTCGTGAGCGTGCATGGGCGCAGTGCGCGTCAGATGTATCGCGGCAATGCGGACTGGGATGTGATCGCCCTGGTCAAGGAGGCGGTCGAGATCCCCGTCGCCGGCAGCGGGGACGTGTTTTCCCATGACGATGCATGCCGCATGCGTGAGCGATGTGGTGTCGATGTGGTGCACGTCGCTCGTGGTGCACGCGGTAATCCGTGGATATTCACGGGCCATGAACCCTCGCATGTCGAGCGCGTCGCCGCCATGCGCGAGCATTTCGAGCTCTACCTCCATTACGCCGATCCGCTAAAGGCACGTGACGAGCGTCCCTCGACGAGCGACGAGGCCATACCCGCGCCTCTCGATGCGCCTGCTCCGTACCTGAGCCCGCTGCGTGCACAGCTTGCCTGGTACGTGCATGGTCTGCCGTCTGCCGCTGCGTTGCGCCGTGCTCTGAGCGAGGCGCGAAGCATTGCGGATTTCGAGCGGATCTTCGACGAGGCGGGTAAGCTCGCGGAAGATGATTCGCGATGATCGAGGTCCTGTACCTGCATCTGCCCTTCTGTGTCTCACGTTGCGCGTATTGCGACTTTGCGACGAGCGCGTGCGATGACGGCGCACGGATGGATGCCTACGTGGAGGCGCTGTGCCTGCAATTGCGTCGGGCAGCAAAGGCCGGCCTGCTCGGACAGGTCAAGACGATTTACATTGGCGGCGGTACGCCCACGCACCTCGGCAGCAGGCGCCTCAACACGCTCGTGTACACGCTCTCGCTTTCGGTCAATCTCGAGAACGTCGTCGAATTCACTTGCGAGGCCAATCCCGAGTCGATTGACGAGCGCATGGTGGCCGACCTCTTCTCGCTCGGCGTAAACCGCTTCAGCATCGGGGCGCAGAGCTTCGATGATGCGGTCTTGCGGGGATATGGTCGCGTGCATGACGCGGCTGCGATCGACGCGGCCCTTGCCGCCGTGCACACGCGTACAAACAACGTCTCGCTCGACCTTATCTGCGGAGGGCCGGGCCAGAGCATGGAATCGTGGAGGAAAAGTCTGCGGCACGCAATCGACGCGGGTGTCTCTCATGTGAGCGTCTATCCGCTCATGCTCGAGGACGATACGCCGCTTGTGCATCGTGTCGAGATGGGGGAGTGCGAAGTTGCCGACGAGGACGCGCAGGCCGACATGATGCTCGAGGCCGAGCAGATGCTGACGGTCGCGGGGTTCGAGCGCTATGAGGTCGCCTCCTACGCCAAGCCGGGCTTCACTTCCCGCCACAACACGGCGTATTGGACGGGTGCTGAGTACCTTGGCCTCGGGGCCGGGGCATCATCCATGCTTTCGCCCGAAAGTGCAGAACAAGCGATTGATGTGGGGATATTCGAAATCGATAGAGAAGAGGCTGGGTGGGGGATGCACAAAGCGAGTTTCCCTAAAGGGACTAGCTTCGCGTCGGCGCATACGAGCGGAAGCGCCGGTGGCGCTTCCGTGCGAGCTCAGCACTGTCCGAGCTGCTGCGCCCCCACCCAGCCTTATGATGTAGATTTCGCCCGTATCCGCATCGCTGCATCATCCGATGATATCGCGTTTGCCGAATCGCTCGGATGCCCTCGTGCCGAAATCGAATTACTCAGCGCCCGCGAATCTGCCGTCGAAGACCTCATGCTCGGCATGCGCAGAAGCATCGGCGTTCCAGTCGGGCAGGTGCAATCCGTCGAGGGTGCGCCCGCGGTCTTCGAGCGCCTCGAGCAGCTCGGACTTGTGTGCGAACAAGGTGATCGCTTCGTTCCCACGCGGCGCGGTTGGTTGCTCGGAAACGAGGTCTATGGTGCGATTTGGTCGCTCGTGTCCTAGACGTTGACGTTCGCGTATGGCTTGGTGACGAATCGCTTACGATTCGCATTAGCCGTCTGGCCGTACCCCACAATAGTCACCGTCGAATCTGAGTGCGGGGAGTTATTTCGCATGGCGTATGAGTATTACGAAGTTCTCGGTGTTTCGCGCGAGGCTACTGTAACGGAGATAAAGAAGGCGTTCAGGCGCAAGGCGCGTGAACTGCATCCTGACGTCAATAAGGCCCCCGATGCCGAAGAGCGCTTCAAGGAGCTCAACGAGGCGTATGACGTGCTCTCCGATTCCCAGAAGAAGTCCCTGTACGACCGCTATGGTACGCCGGAGGCCGCACAGGGTTTCGGTGGCTATCAGGCCGTCGACATGAGTGACATCTTCGGAGGCATGGGCGACATCTTCAGTTCCTTCTTCGGCGGCATGGGCGGTCGAGGATCCCAGCAGGTGCGCCGCGACGGTCGCGACATGGGAATCGGGCTTCGCCTCACGCTCGAGGAAGTCGCCCGCGGCGCGAAGAAGGACATCGTCTACGATCGCCTCGCCACCTGCGAGGAATGCGGTGGCAGCGGTGCCGCCGAGGACGGTTCGGAGGTCGAATGTCCGACCTGCCACGGCTCGGGTCATGTCGTGAGCGTGCAGCATACGTTCCTCGGCGACATGCAGACGGCGGTCACCTGCCCGGACTGCGGTGGTACCGGACGCACCATCGACAAGCCCTGTCCCGAATGCCAGGGTCAGGGGCGCGTTCCCGATCGCGAGCATCTCACCATCGAGATTCCCCTCGGCATACACGATGGGCAGCAGATTCGCGTCCAAGGTCGTGGCGAGGCGGGTATGCAGGGTGCACCGGCGGGCGATTTGATCGCGACCGTGCGCATAGACCCCCACGAGTACTTCGAGCGCGATGGTGACAACCTGCATACGCGTGCGAACATCACGGTCGTCCAGGCGATGACCGGCGCAGACATCACCGTATGCGGCATCCTCGAGGACGAGGAGGTTCCCGTCCACATCCCTGAGGGCTGCCAGCCCGGCCAGACGCTGCGTATCAAGGGATATGGCCTGCCGATGTTTCGCAGGAACAACAAGCGCGGCGACTTGCTCGTGCATGTCACGGTCGTCGTCCCGAAGAAGCTCTCGCGCAAGGCCAAGAAGGTCGCCGAGGAGCTCGGCAAGGAAATCGGCGACGACGTTTCCAGGGAACGCGCCCCGCTCGTCCAGTAGCGTTCGCACCGGCTTCGCGCTGCGGAAATCATTTTGTGTTGGAAATAAATTGACAGCCCCCTTTGTCGTGAAAGTGCGTATACTTAGCCGCATGTTGACCCACTGATTCAAAAGGAAAGAGGAAACACCATGGATTTGAAGGGTAGCCAGACCGAGATCAACCTCCAGACCGCCTTTGCCGGCGAGTCGCAGGCCCATACCAAGTACGAGTACTACGCAAGCCAGGCGAAGAAGGACGGCTACGAGCAGATCGCGGCCCTGTTCCTCGAGACCTCGCACAACGAGAAGGAGCATGCCAAGATCTGGTTCAAGTATCTCCATGGCGGCGAGATGCCCGAGACGCTTCCCAATCTCGAGGACGCTGCCGCAGGCGAGAACTACGAGTGGACCGACATGTACGCCGGCTTTGCCAAGACCGCCCGCGAGGAGGGCTTCGAGGAGATCGCCCTGCGCTTCGAGATGGTCGGTGCCATCGAGAAGCAGCATGAGGAGCGCTATCGTGCGCTGATTGACAACATCGAGACCGGAAAGGTCTTCAGCCGTGATGGCGATGCCATCTGGATTTGCCGTAACTGCGGCCACATCGTCATTGGCAAGAACGCTCCCGAGATCTGCCCCGTGTGCTCGCACCCCAAGGCGTTCTTCGAGCTGGAAGCCCACAACTACTAGGATATGGTTCGCGAAGGAGCGGTCATGAAGAAGTGGCGCTGCAAGCTTTGCGGCTATGTCTACGAGGGCGAAGAGCCGCCCGAGACGTGCCCCCTATGCGGGGCGCCGGCATCGCAGTTCGAGCTCATCGAAGACGAATAGCGTCTTTCGCACAGAAGAGGGGACGGGTCATCGGGGGTTTCCGGTGACCCGTCTTCATTGAGGCCAATATGAGAATCATCGAAGTCACATCGCTGGATGCCCCCGAGCTCGATGCCTATGCACGTCTTACGGAAGCGCAGCTACGCAATAGACTCGAGCCGGAAAAGGGGATATTCATCGCCGAGTCACCCAAGGTCATCGGACGCGCCCTCGACGCGGGGATGCAGCCGCTCTCCATGCTCATGGACCGCTCGCATCTCGGGGAATGCGCCAGCCTCGTGGCGCGTTGCGGAGATATCCCCGTCTACACGGGCCCTGCCGACGTTCTCGAGGGGCTTACGGGTTTCAGGTTGACGCGCGGCGTGCTCTGCGCCATGCGTCGTCCGCAGCTGCCTGAGGTCGAAGACCTGCTCGCCGACGCTCGACGCGTCGCCGTACTCGAGGGGATCGTCGACCATACCAACGTGGGCGCGATATTTCGTTCCGCTGCCGCACTTGACGTCGACGCCGTTCTCGTGACCCCCACTTGTTGCGATCCGCTGTATCGTCGCGCCGTTCGGGTCTCGATGGGAACGGTGTTCCAGATTCCCTGGACACGCATCGGGCACGACCCGGACGATTGGCCACAGGCCGGTATCGAGAGGTTGCACGAGCTCGGATTCAAGACGGCCGCGTTCGCGCTGGACGATGACTCGGTATCCCTTGACGACGCCGGGCTCAACGCCGAAGACCGTCTTGCCCTCGTGTTCGGCACCGAGGGCGATGGCCTGACCTCGTCCACGATCGCACGCTGCGATTACACCGTGCGCATTCCGATGGCGCATGGCGTCGACTCTCTCAACGTCGCCGCCGCGAGCGCCGTCGCGTTCTGGCAGCTCTGCAGATAGGGGAGTGCGATGAGCGCGTTTTCCGACAGGACCGTTATCGTGCGCGGATGTGGCGCGCAGGCGAGCATGGCGCATGCCGTCGCCGCTGGCTTCGCGGCGCAAGGCGCCAATATCGTAGCCGTTGGCCCGCACGCGAGCGTGAACGACTATGCTCGGTCGCTTGCCGTCGAGGCGGATGCCGGGGTCATGGCGTTGCGCCTTGCGCACGAGGACACGCCGGCCGTGCGCAAGGCCGTGCAGGATATCGTGGATCGCTTCGGGCGCATCGACGTGCTCGTGAACTGCTCGCTCGTCGCACGTGCCGAGCTGCTCGCGTCCACGCGCGACGATGATCTCGAGCGCACGTTCGCGACATGCGCCATCGAATCCTTCGCCTGGATGCGCGAATGCCGTCCGCACTTGGCTATCGCGCACGGATCCGTCATCAACTTCGGTTCGCGTCTGGCGATGCAAGGGCAACCTGGCTTCGGGATGCTTGCCGCCGCGGTCGAGGGACTTGCCGGCATAAGCCGCGTCGCCGCACGCGAATGGGCCGATGACGATATCAACGTCAATATCGTCTGCGCACAGGCGTCGACCGCGCAGTTCGAGCATTGGGTTCGTGAATTCCCCGATGCGCAAGACGAGGCGCTTTCGTCTCTGGGGCGTGATGCGCTCTCCGCGTCATATGATGGTCTCGTGGATACCTGCCTCTTTCTCGCGGGCGAGACGGGGCATCATGTGAGCGGGCAGGTTCTCGAGGTATCGTAAGGCCCATTAAGGCGCGCTGCGATGCGTGCCTGGGCAAGTAGGGGAGGATTGACCACGTGAAGTTCGTATCATGGAACGTCAACGGGCTGCGCGCCATCGTCAAGAAGGGTTTTGATGACATCTTCCGCGAATTCGACGCGGACGTCTTCGCCATCCAGGAGACAAAGCTCCAGGAGGGGCAAAGCCCACTCGACTTCGGGGATTATCACGAGTACTGGAGCTACGCGGAGAAGAAGGGCTATTCGGGCACGGCCGTCTTCTCGAAGCGCGAGCCGCTCTCCGTTTTCCACGGGATCGGCGATAGCCGCTTCGACTGCGAGGGCCGCACTGTCACGCTCGAGTTCGAGGATTTCTACTTCGTGTGCGTCTACACGCCCAATGCCCAGCATGAGCTTGCGCGCATCGACTACCGTTGCGCCTTCGAGGACCGCTTTCGGGAGTATCTGACCGATCTCGCATCGCGCAAGGGCGTCGTCGTCTGCGGTGACATGAACGTCGCGCACGAGCCCATCGACCTCGCGCGACCCAAGGAGAACGTCGGTAACGCCGGTTTTTCCGATGAGGAGCGCGGGAAGTTCGATGAGCTTCTTGCCAGTGGTTTCGTCGACACGTTTCGGCTGCTTCACCCCGACGTGACGGATGCCTATAGCTGGTGGAGCTACCGCATGAAGGCTCGCGAGCGAAACGTCGGATGGCGCATCGACTACTTCCTCGTGAGCACGGCGCTCGCCGATTCGGTCGTCGCGGCGGGCATCGAGTCAGACGTATACGGCAGCGACCATTGCCCCGTGTCGCTCGTCCTCGATATTGACGAGTAGGCATCGGCATGTCCGCACGGTGCCGCCGGCACATGCGGCTGCGGTATCATTGACCCATGGATGCTTCGATGGACACGCTCTTCAGCGAGGTGGATGGCGAGACGCGCTTTGCGGCCGCTCCACTTGCCGTGCGCATGCGCCCGCGCACGCTCAGCGAGGTGGTCGGTCAGGAAGAGGCCATCGGCAAGGATACCTGGCTCAGGCGCGCCATTGCCAACGATACGCTCTCCTCGGTCATCCTCTTCGGGCCGGCGGGTACGGGCAAGACCTCCATCGCGCACGTCATCGCCAATTCCACGAACGCCGCCTTCGTCGAGGTCTCGGCGGTTTCGGGAACCGTCGCCGACTTGCGCCGCGAGATCAAGGCGGCCGAGGAGCGTCTGCTCGCCTACAAGCGGCGCACCATTCTGTTCATCGACGAGATACACCGTTTCTCCCGCTCGCAGCAAGATGCCTTGCTCCATGCTGTCGAGGATCGCATCGTCATCCTTATCGGCGCGACGACCGAAAACCCCTTCTTCGAGGTCAATTCGGCCCTCATCTCGCGCTCGCGTATCGTCGAGCTCAAGCCCATAGGCAATCACGGCATCAAGATGCTCGTCAAGCGCGCGATCGAAGACGAGCGCGGTCTCGCCAGCGAATACACGATCTCCGACGAGGCCCTCAACGCCATCGTGATCACTGCGGGCGGGGACGCCCGCACGGCGCTCACGACGCTCGAGCTCGCGGCAGCCCTCACCGAGCCGGGCGGCGAGATTGGCACCGAGCAAGTGCGCGAGGCATCGCCGCGTCGCCAGCTTCCCTATGACAAGGACGGCGACACGCACTATGACGTCATCTCCGCCTTCATCAAGTCGATGCGCGGTAGTGATCCGGATGCGACCGTCTACTGGCTCGCGCGCATGATCGAGGGCGGGGAGGACCCGCGCTTCATCGCGCGTCGCATCTTCATCCTGGCGAGCGAGGACGTGGGCCTTGCAGACCCGCGCGCCATCACCATCGCGGCGGCTGCGTTCAAGTCGGCCGAGAGCATCGGATACCCCGAGTGTCGCATCAACTTGGCCGAGGCGGCCATCTACATGGCGCTCGCGCCCAAATCGAACGCCACGTACCTCGCCATCGACGCCGCGCTCAAGGAGGTGCGCGAAGGGCCATTACGCAATGTGCCCCCGCATCTACGTGACCGCCACAGGCCCGGGTCGGAGGACTACGGCACCTACCTCTATCCTCATGACTACCCCAATGCCCAGGTGGAGCAGCAGTACCTTCCCGATGGCCTCGAACGGGGATGCTTCTACAAGCCGACCAGCATCGGTTGGGAAAAGCTCCGCTTCCCGCCAGAGGAGTAGCCTGGCAACGTGCAGGCGGGCTGTCGAACGAAGGTGCAAGGGAGCGCGCCGTAAAGACCGCGAAGCGGGCTGTCGGGAAGCGACCGTCGGA